>SAMEA3663283__coassemble_797_pt1 | contig 51467 bp, 57 predicted proteins | sample SAMEA3663283__metabat2_low_PE_020 | metagenome-assembled genome bin SAMEA3663283 (sample SAMEA3663283) | pig gut metagenome | biome: pig gut; feature: pig-associated habitat; material: faeces | place: China | collected 2013
CATTAAACATCAAAGTTTTTTTGTTAATACTTTGAGGGGGAAAGCGAGGGTAAGCCGGAGGTGAGAAAAGATGTTCGAGTAGTGAGGTTTAAGGTGAAGAGGGGGCGGCAATGATGGTGGAATGAGGAGCTATGGATGGCATGTCATCAAGGGGTGAATCCGAAAAATCACAAATCAGGGTATTGGAAAACAATTAGCCGTCGGCCATAGGGTTCATCAGGAACTGTCGGGCCGACGGCTAAAGGAGATTATATAAAACCCGAATCGGTGAGAATATTATTCAGCTTTTGGGGCTTCTGTTTCAGTTGATTCAGATTTCTTCTTACCGCCACGACGTGTAGCTTTTTGAGCTTTTGGAGCGCTCTTAGCGTTAGTATAGACCTCGTTATAGTCAACGAGTTCCATAAGGCACATGTCAGCGCTGTCGCCTGGGCGGGTACCGAGTTTAATAATTCTTGTGTAACCACCTGGGCGGTTAGCAACTTTCTGGCTCACTTCGCGGAAGAGTTCGGACACTGCATATTTGTTATGGAGCATAGCGAACACTGTACGGCGTGATGTAGTAGAGTCATCTTTAGAACGTGTGATCATTGGTTCAACATAGATGCGCAAAGCCTTTGCCTTAGCCACTGTGGTGATGATACGTTTCTCAAGGATCAGGGAGCATGCCATATTGGCGAGCATCTGATTACGGTGAGCGGCTTTTCTTCCTAAATGATTTATTTTTTTATTGTGTCTCATCTCTATTATTCCTTATCTAATTTATATTTACTGATATTCATTCCAAATTCGAGTCCCTTACTTCTGACCAGTTCTTCAAGTTCGGTAAGAGATTTCTTACCGAAGTTACGGAACTTGAGCAGGTCGGCTTTATTGAGGGCGACAAGTTCACCTATTGTCTCCACCTCGGCTGCTTTCAAGCAGTTAAGAGCGCGAACTGAAAGATCCATATCAACAAGTTTTGTCTTGAGGAGTTGGCGGGTATGCAGAGAGTTCTCGTCAAAGTCATCTGACACTGTCTTTTGTTCATCCATAAGGGTGATTCTCTCGTCTGAGAAGAGCATGAAGTGATAGATGAGGATTTTGGCGGCCTCTGTCATTGCATCTTTAGGATTGATAGATCCGTCTGTTTCAATGTCAAGGATAAGCTTCTCGTAGTCGGTTTTCTGTTCGACGCGGAAGTTTTCAACCTTGAAGCTGACATTCCTGATAGGTGTATGGATAGAGTCGATGGCGATAGTATTCAGAGGAGCGTTAAGCACTTTGTTTTCATCTGCATTGACGTATCCCCTACCCTTGTTGATGGTGATATCTATAGTCAATCTCACCGATGGATCCATGTGGCAGATTAAGAGTTCTGGATTCAGCACTTGGAACACTGACAAGAACTTGTTGATGTCGCCGGCGACAAATTCTTCCTGTCCACCGATAACCACGGTAACCTTCTCGAATGTTTCTCCCGGTATTTGTTGTTTGAAACGAACTTGTTTGAATTTGAGTACGATATCGGTAAGGTCCTCAATGACGCCAGGGATTGGAGCCATCTCGTGTTCTACACCTTCAATACGGATTGAAGTGATAGCATAGCCTTCGAGCGATGAGAGGAGAACTCTTCTCAAGGCGTTACCGATGGTCATACCGTAACCAGGTTCGAGTGGGCGAAATTCGAAGACACCGTGTTTGTCTGTCGATTCAACCATAACGACCTTATCAGGTCTTTGAAATGCTAATATTGCCATAATATCAGTTTATATTCGATTATTTAGAATACAACTCAACGATCAATTGTTCATTGATGGTTTCAGGTATATCCTCACGGTTCGGATAGTTCATGAACTTACCGGTGAGAGTAGCTGAATCCCATTCTAACCATGAGAAGGTGTTTGAGTGGCCTTCCACTGCGTTTGTAATCACTTCCAGACTCTTTGATTTCTCGCGTACTGCAACTATATCACCCGGTTTGAGCATTGCTGAAGGGATGTTCAACACTCTGCCGTTAACAGTGATGTGGCGATGGCTTACGAGCTGGCGGGCAGCGTCACGTGTAGGTGCGATACCCAGACGATATACTACGTTATCAAGGCGTGATTCAATAAGTTGGAGTAAGATAACACCTGTGATACCTTTTTTCTTTGAAGCCTTGTCGAAGATGTTACGGAATTGGCGTTCAAGGATACCGTATGTGTATTTTGCCTTCTGCTTCTCATTTAACTGCAGACCGTATTCTGAAACTTTCTTACGTTTCTTTGCAGCGCCATGTTGTCCAGGAGGGAAGTTTCTTTTTTCATAATACTTGTCAGAGCCGTAGATTGGTTCACCGAATTTACGAGCGATTTTTGTTTTAGGACCTGTATATCTTGCCATAACTTTCTGATTTTAAATTGTTAAACAAAAATTTACACTCTTCTGCGTTTTGGTGGGCGGCAACCGTTGTGTGGTATTGGTGTGACATCAACGATTTCTGTGACTTCCACGCCTGATGAGTGGATAGCGCGGATTGCTGACTCGCGACCTGCGCCCGGTCCCTTAACGAATACTTTTACTTTACGTAATCCCAAGTCATAAGCAGTCTTTGAGCATTCTTCTGCTGCCATCTGTGCTGCATAAGGGGTGTTCTTCTTTGATCCTTTGAAGCCCATCTTTCCGGCTGATGCCCATGAAATGACTTGTCCTTCATTGTTTGTTAATGAAATGATGATGTTATTGAAGGAAGCTTTGATAAATGCCTTACCTGTAGCCTCGATCTTCACAACACGTTTCTTAACTGCTTTTGTGTTTTTTGCCATTTTTTAAGCGATTTTGTTAATGGTATTATTTATGATCCAACCACTAATATTACTTAGTAGCTTTCTTTTTATTTGCAACAGTCTTCTTACGACCCTTGCGAGTACGTGCGTTATTCTTTGTACTCTGGCCACGGAGTGGCAGACCAAGACGGTGGCGTATTCCTCTATAGCAGCCGATATCCATCAAACGCTTGATGTTCAACTGTACCTCGCTACGGAGTTCACCTTCTGTCTTATAGTTCTCGGCGATGATGTTACGTATTGCGTTCTGCTCATCATCGGTCCAATCCTGGACTTTCTTATCAGCCGGCACATTCGCACTTGCGAGAATAGCCTTTGCCGCTGAACGGCCGATACCGTAAATGTAGGTTAAAGATATTTGACCTTGTTTGTTATTCGGGATATCTACACCAGCAATTCTAGCCATAATTCTAAGTTTTTTTTTAATTAGCCCTGACGTTGTTTTTCCTTAGGGTTCTTTTTGTTAATTACATACAATTTTCCTTTACGACGCACTATTTTGCAATCGTCTGATCTCTTCTTGATTGATGCTCTGACTTTCATTTTTTATTTTTTTATTTTACTCTAGAAGCATTCCGTTATAACGTAGCGTTTTACGTTTTATTGTATTATTTGTATCTGAAAGTTATACGACCCTTTGTCAAATCGTATGGCGACATCTCGAGTTTCACCTTGTCACCGGGAAGGATTTTGATGTAGTGCATACGCATCTTTCCTGAGATGTGGGCTATTATCTGAAGCCCGTTCTCCAACTCCACCCTGAACATAGCGTTACCGAGTGATTCAATTACTGTACCGTCTTGTTCTATTGACAACTGTTTTGCCATATAAATTCCTTTTTAATTATTAGTCTCTAATTGTTCAGCCCATTCAAAACTTGATAATATCTCGGCTTTGCCGTTACGCACGGCTATGTCGTGCTCGAAGTGTGCGGCCGGCTTACCGTCGCGGGTGCTTATTGTCCAGCCGTCTCTCTCCTGTACGATTTCTTTTCTGCCGAGGGTGATCATAGGTTCAATGGCGAGCACCATGCCTTCTGAGAGGCGCACTCCTGTCCCCTTCCTGCCATAGTTCGGCACTTGGGGGTCCTCATGCATCTTGCGTCCAACGCCATGACCTACAAGCTCTCTTACTACGCCATAACCGAACTGTTCCACATAGCTCTGTACGGCATATCCGATGTCTCCTATCCTGTTTCCTGCAACAGCGGCCTCGATGCCCTTATAAAGCGATTCCTTTGTCCTTTTCAACAACATCTTCACTTCTTCGGAAACCTCTCCGCAGCAGAATGTGTAGGCCGAGTCGCCCACATAACCGTTTAGGACAGTACCACAGTCGATTGAGACTATGTCCCCGTCTCTTAACTCATAGTTGCCAGGAATACCATGTACAACTTGGTCGTTGACGGAGATGCATAGACTTCCGGGATATCCCTGATAGCCCTTGAAAGCAGGAGCTGCACCATGGTCCCTGATAAACTCTTCTGCGATTCTATCGAGCTCTATGGTACGGACTCCCGGACGTATATGCTTTCCCACTTCACCCAAGGTCTTACCTACAAGCAAAGCAGCCTGTCTTAACAATTCGATTTCGCTATCTGTTCTGAAATGAATCATAGACTATAGAGATTACATCCTTCCCATGCGGCCTTTGATACGACCTGATTTTGTAAGACCGTCATAATGACGCATGAGGAGATGACTTTCAATTTGTTGCAATGTGTCTAATACCACACCGACGAGAATCAGCAGGGATGTTCCGCCATAGAACTGGCTGAACTGCTGGTTGACGCCGAGGATAGAGACGAGTGACGGCATGATAGCCACGACACCAAGGAACAATGAGCCCGGAAGGGTGATCCTTGACATGATGGTATCGAAATACTCCTTGGTCTGCTTACCCGGCTTTACACCCGGAATAAATCCGCCGTTCTTCTTGATATCCTCTGCCATCTGTGCTGGGTTGATTGTCACAGCTGTATAGAAGTATGTGAAAGCGACAATAAGGATAAAGAAGATAAGGTTGTACCAGAAACCATTCATATTTGTCATTGCCCTCATGAAGCCGCTCATGCTATCCGACTGTGAGTATCCGATGATAGTGATTGGCACGAACATGATTGCCTGTGCGAAGATGATAGGCATAACGCCGGCGGCATTCACTTTCAGCGGGATATATTGGCGCACTCCGCCGTACTGTTTGTTACCAACAACACGCTTCGCATATTGTACAGGGATTTTCCTTGTTCCCTGGACTAATAAGATAGTCATGATGATAACGAATACGAGGAATACGATCTCCAGCAGGAAGAAGATAGGTCCACCGGTACCTTCGGTAAAGCGTGACGCTATCTCTGCGAACAAAGCGAATGGGAGACGTGCGATGATACCAATCATAATGATGAGTGAAATACCGTTACCAATACCCTTGTCGGTGATGCGCTCGCCGAGCCACATGATGAAGAGTGTGCCTGCAATAAGGATTATCACTGAAGAGATCCAGAAGAACAGGCTTGGGTTTGCGCCGTTGAAAGGATACATAGCCGCAGGTGGAAGCTGTGAGCGAAGGTTGGCGATATAAGCCGGTGCCTGCACTGCCACTATCACGACTGTGAGATAACGGGTGATCTGGTTGATCTTGCGACGGCCGCTCTCTCCTTCCTTCTGCAAGCGCTGGAAGTAAGGGATAGCCATTCCAAGTAACTGAATGATAATACTCGCGGTGATGTAAGGCATGATACCGAGTGCGAACACTGAGGCGTTAGCGAATGCACCACCAGAAAACATATTCAACAAACCAAGGAGACCTGTGCTGCTTTGATTTTTCAACTCAGCAAGCATATTCGGGTCAACACCGGGGAGAACAACGTAGGATCCGAAACGGTAGATCAAGATGATCAAAAGCGTATAGAGGATGCGGTTACGTAATTCCTCGATTTTAAAGATATTCCGGATGTTCTCCCTGAGCCTTTTGTTCATCCACAAAAGACCAGCGACAACCAAACATACCAAAATAACTATTAATAACTCCTTCATATCCCTTAAGTTTTGTTGTTATATTTTCTCTATAGTACCACCGACTTTTGTGATAGCCTCTTCAGCACTCTTTGACCATGCGTGGGCTTTCACTGTCATTTTTGCTGTTAATTCACCGTCACCGAGAATTTTTATGAGTTCTTTTCTACCAGCGAAACCATATTGGATGAGAATCTCTGGATTAATTTCAAAGATACCGTTGTCAGCGAAGTCTTGGAGAGACATTACGTTGACCGGGCGGTAAGAGACGCGGTTGAAGTTCTTGAATCCGTACTTAGGTACAAGACGAGCAAGAGGCATCTGGCCGCCTTCAAAACCGATCTTGTGAGAGTTACCGGAACGCTGTCCTGCTCCCTTATGACCACGTGTTGATGTTCCGCCATAGCCAGAACCCTGTCCGCGGCCGACTCTCTTACGTTCCTTGACAGAACCTTTTGCTGGTTTAAGATTACTAAGATCCATAGTATGCAATAATTTTCTTAGTTTAACAATTAGATTTCTTCAATTTTGAGAAGGTGTTTAACTTTCTCAACCATGCCGGCCAATGATGGGTTGTCGATATCGACTTCCACTGACTGGTGCATTTTCCTAAGGCGCAAGCACTTCAGCGTGTCCTTTTGATCCTGTGGTCTTCCGATGCCACTTCTAATCTGAGTTATTCTTACTTTTTTCATAGTTAGCCAAATTTAGATTATCCGTTAAAGACCACGTCAAGGTCAACACCTCTCATCTGAGCTACGGTACGGGCGTCGCGCATCTTTGACAATGCGTCGAATGTAGCCTTCACTACTGAGTGCGGGTTCGATGAACCTTTTGATTTAGCGAGAACGTTCTTTACGCCAACACTCTCGAGAACAGCACGCATTGCGCCGCCGGCGATAACACCGGTACCAGGGGTTGCCGGCTGGATATATACGTATGCGCCGCAGTATTTGCCATATTGTTCATGAGGAAGGGTGCCGTTGATGACCGGTACCTTGATAAGGTTCTTCTTTGCATCTTCTGCGCCTTTCTGAATAGCTGCCTGAACTTCCTTTGCCTTTCCAAGTCCATAACCTACAACGCCGTTCTCATTGCCTACTACGACGATTGCGGAGAATGTGAAAGCACGGCCACCTTTTGTAACCTTTGTCACACGGCTGACGTGTACCATTCTTTCTTTCAACTCGATTTCTGAAGTTTTCACTTTCTTTACGTTAACTTCTGCCATAACTCTTAGAATTTTAATCCTCCATTACGAGCTCCGTCTGCTAAAGACTTCACTCTACCGTGATACAAATAACCGTTACGATCGAACACCACAGTCTCGATACCGGCTGCTTTTGCTTTCTCTGCTATGAGGTTACCGACTTTCGCCGCTTTTTCGATCTTTGTAATCTTTTCTTCTTCGATTCCGTTCTCGCGTGAGCTTGCCTGTGCAAGTGTCCTGCCGGCCAGATCGTCGATCAACTGTACGTAGATCTGCTTATTGCTTCTAAAGACAGACATTCTTGGGCGTGTTGCAGTGCCGCTGATGACCTTACGAACGCGTCTCTTGATGTTTAATCTTCTTTCAATCTTCTTATTCATCTTTCTTGCTTTTTAGAATTAAACATTATTTACCTGCTGCCTTACCAGCCTTACGTCTTAACACTTCACCTTCAAACTTGATACCCTTGCCCTTATATGGTTCAGGTTTACGGAATGAGCGAATCTTTGCTGCGACTTGGCCGAGCAACTGCTTGTCGTATGAGCGCATCTTGAGGATTGAGTTCTTACCTCTCTCGTTGATAGTCTCGCATGTAATCTCCGGTGGAAGGACGAAAATCATGTTGTGTGAGAAGCCGAGTGATAACTCAAGCTGCTTGCCGTCCGGCTTGATTTCTGCCTTGTAGCCGACGCCGACGAACTCCTGCACAACCTCGAAACCCTCTGACACACCTTTCACCATGTTGAAGAACAAGGCGCGGTAGAGTCCGTGTTTTGCTGATGCTTTCTCAATATTAGCAGGTGAGACAAATATGTGGCCGTCTTCTATTTTAACAACTACATCACCATGGAAGTCCTGGCTAAGTGTGCCAAGCTTGCCTTTAACAGTGAGTACGTTACCATTAAGGGTAGCCTCTGTACCTGCTGGAATAGCGATTGGTAATTTACCGATTCTTGATAATGCCATAACTGTTTCCTCCTGTCAAATTACGATACATAGCACAATATTTCACCACCGATATGAAGCTTGCGTGCTTCCTTGTCAGTCATAATACCCCTTGAGGTTGAGATAATCGCGATACCGAGACCGTTCATAACCCTTGGAAGGTTTTCCGAGTCAGCGTAGCGGCGGAGACCAGGGCGTGATACGCGGTCGATGGTCACTATTGCCGACTGTTTGGTTACAGGGTGGTATTTGAGTGCGATTTTTATTGTTCCCTGAGGTCCATCATCTTCAAACTTATAGTTAAGGATATAACCTTTCTCGAAGAGAATCTTTGTGATAGCTTTCTTCACGTTCGAAGCTGGTACTTCAACTATTCTATGTTTAGCATTGGCTGCATTACGAATGCGTGTCAAAAAATCTGCTATAGGGTCTGTAATCATAGTTTTAATCCTTTTAAATTATTACCAACTTGCTTTTTTAACACCCGGGATTAAACCTTTGAGGGCCATTTCACGGAAGTTGATACGTGAGATGCCGAACTGACGCATATAACCTTTTGGACGTCCAGTAAGCTGACAACGGTTGTGAACACGGATTGGTGAGGCGTTCCTTGGAAGCTTTTGAAGTCCTACGTAGTCGCCGGCTGCCTTGAGGGCTGCGCGTTTCTCTGCGTATTTCTCAACCATTTCCATTCTTTTGCGCTCGCGCGCTTTCATTGATTCTTTTGCCATATCTTACTATTATTTATTCTGGTTTTTAAATGGAAGGCCAAACTGTTTCAACAATGCCATAGCCTCTTTGTCAGTGTTGGCTGAAGTGACGAAGGTGATGTCCATTCCGTTGATCTTATTGACTTTATCCATATCGATCTCTGGGAAGATGATCTGCTCGGTCACGCCGAAGCTGTAGTTACCGCGGCCGTCGAAACCTTTGTCATTGATACCTCTGAAGTCACGGACACGTGGGAGGGCGACAGCGATCAAGCGTTCGAGGAACTCATACATCTTGTCACCACGCAATGTCACGCGTACGCCTATCGGGTTGCCACGACGGAGCTTGAAGTTAGAGACGTCGTGTTTAGAAATAGTCGGAACGGCTTTCTGACCGGTGATAGCTGTCATCTCCTCTACACCATAGTCAATCAGTTTCTTGTCGGCGAGTGCTGCGCCAATACCCTGATTGAGCGAAATTTTCAAAAGCCGTGGAACCTGCATCACAGTCTTATAGTTGAATTCCTTCATTAATGCAGGCACGATTTCGCTTTTATACTGTTCTTTAAGTTTGGGTTGATAGTTCATTATTTAATAACCTCCCCTGATTTTTTTGAATAACGGACTGATTTACCTTTTTCGTCTTTTTTACGACCGATACGGCCAGGCATACCATTCTTGTCGCATACCATAAGGTTTGAAACATGGATGCTGGCTTCTTTCTTTACGATACCACCTTTGGGGTTCTCTGTGCTTGGTTTGGTGTGTTTTGACACGAGGTTGACGCCGTCAACGATGGCGCGCTGTCTCTCGACATCAACGCTGAGCACCACACCCTTCTTGCCTTTCTGGGTTCCTGTGATAACGAGGACGTTATCACCTTTCTTTAAGAACATTTTACTCATAGATTCTTCCTTTCTTAATTAAAGTACCTCAGGTGCAAGAGATACGATTTTCATGTACTGTTTTTCGCGCAATTCCCTAGCAACTGGTCCAAAGATACGAGTTCCTAACATCTCACCTTGTCCGTTGAGGAGGACGCAGGCGTTATCATCGAAACGGATGTATGAACCATCGGCGCGGCGTGTCTCTTTCTTTGTACGGACCACTACAGCCTTCACTACTGCACCCTTCTTCACGTTTCCGTTAGGAAGAGCGTTCTTCACTGAAACCACGATGACGTCGCCGATACGGGCATAACGCTTTTTGGTTCCGCCTAATACTCTGATGCAGAGCACTTCCTTTGCACCGCTATTGTCGGCTACTGCAAGTCTTGATTCTTGTTGTAACATTACTTAGCCCTTTCTATTATTTCAACGAGTCTCCAATGTTTATTCTTACTCAACGGACGTGTCTCCATGATACGGACGGTATCGCCGATGTTGCACTCATTCTTCTCATCATGAGCGAAGAAACGTGTTGATTTCTTAACAAATTTACCGTAAATTGGGTGTTTTGTACGACGTTCAATCACAACGACGATCGTCTTGTCCATCTTATTACTGGCAACTACACCAATTCTCTCTTTTCTAAGATTTCTTTCCATTTAGTATTCCTTTCGTCGTTTATTATTTAACGTTTTCTGCTTTCTGACGCTTTGTAAGTTCTGTCAACATACGTGCGATCTCCTTGCGGGTCTCACGGAGTTTGTTAGGGTTATCCAATGGAGAAACAGCATGTTGAAGTTTCATTTTTACATACGAGGTACGTGTAGCCTCGATACGTTCCATAAGGTCAGCAGTGCTTAACTCATTAATTGCTTCTTTCTTCATAGTCATTACTGTTTTTATTCTACATAATCTCTTCTAACCACAAATTTTGTTGCGACAGGGAGCTTTTGAGCGGCTAAGCGGAGAGCCTCCTTGGCTACTGCCAACGGCACGCCTTCAGCTTCGAAAAGCATGTGACCCGGTGTGACGCGAGCTACGAAGTACTCGACGTCTCCCTTACCTTTACCCATACGGACCTCGAGAGGCTTCTTCGTGATAGGTTTGTCAGGGAATATTCTGATCCAAATCTGTCCTTCACGTTTCATGTGACGTGTGACAGCTTGACGTGCAGCCTCTATCTGGCGGGCTGTAATCAGACACTCCTCAAGTGTTTTTATTCCAAAAGAACCGAAGGCAAGTTCATGGCCGCGGAATGCGTTGCCCTTCATTTTGCCCTTTTGAGGTCTTCTGTATCTTGTTCTTTTCGGTTGTAACATCGTTTATAGTTTTTTATTTTCTTACTTAGTACGTTTATTACGACGTGGTGCACCACCGTTCTGTTTTGCAGGGTTTCCAGCCTTCTTTGGGGCTGCTGCGTTTGATGAGGTAGGCATTAATTCCGGACGACCGTAGATCTCGCCTTTGCAGATCCACACCTTGATACCGATACGGCCGTATGATGTGTGGGCCTCAACGAGTGAGTAGTCGATGTCTGCGCGTAATGTGTGCAACGGAATACGACCTTCTTTGTAGGTTTCCTGGCGTGCCATTTCTGCTCCACCGACACGGCCTGATGCGATGACCTTGATACCCTCGGCACCGACTCTCATTGTGTCAGAAACTGCTTTCTTTATAGCGCGGCGGAACGATACACGTCCTTCGATTTGCTTTGCAATTGAGCTTGCTACGATGTATGCGTCAAGCTCCGGTCTCTTGATTTCGCTGATGTTGATCTGGATCTCCTTACCGATGAGTTTCTTCATCTCTTCTTTCAGCTTGTCAACCTCTGTGCCACCTTTTCCTATGATGACACCCGGACGGGCTGTGAATATTGTGACAGTAACGAGCTTGATCGAACGTTCGATGCCGATTTTTGAGATAACAGCCTTGCCGAGACGAGCGGTAAGATACTTACGGATCTTATCGTCTTCGCCTATATTTTTGGCTGTATCCTTACCACAGTACCAGTTAGAGTCCCAACCTTTGATGACTCCGAGTCTTAGACCTATTGGATGAGTTTTCTGTCCCATTGTAATCTTAATTATTATTCTTCAACATTAGCTTCTGCGGCTTTAATATCTGCGATCCTGCTATCAACGACTATTGTCACGTGATTTGAACGTTTGCGGATGCGGTGGGCGCGTCCCTGTGGGGCTGGCTGAATGCGTTTCAATGTGCGTCCCTCGTCAACAAATATCTCCTTAACGTACAAGTTAGCGTCTTCGATACGTTTACCTTCGTTCTTTGATTCCCAGTTTGCAATAGCTGAGCGGAGTAACTTGTACACCGGTTTAGCTGCTGCTTTAGGTGAGTATAATAAGGCATGCAGTGCAAGTTCCACTTTCATTCCTCTGATCATATCAGCGACCAAGCGCATTTTGCGTGGCGAAGTCGGGACGTCGCATAATTTTGCCATTGCGACTTGCTTCTTTGCTGCTTTTCTAGCTTCTGCTGTATTATGTTTTCTTGCTCCCATTTTTCCTATTATTTATCTTTTCTGTTTCCGGCATGACCTCTGAATGTACGTGTTGGGGCAAATTCGCCAAGCTTATGTCCAACCATGTTCTCAGTTACATAGACCGGGATGAATTTATTACCGTTGTGAACAGCTATAGTTTGTCCAACGAAATCTGGTGAAATCATTGAAGCTCTTGACCAAGTCTTGATAACGGTCTTCTTTCCTGTTGCTACATTATCCAATACTCTTTGTTCGAGTTTATAGTGGATATATGGTCCTTTTTTAAGTGAACGACTCATAGTTTTCTTTTTTTACTTGGTTAATTACTTCTTACGTCTTTCAATGATATACTTGTTGGATGCGTTCTTTGGATGGCGTGTCTTGTATCCCTTTGCTGGCAAGCCCTTGCGGCTTCTTGGGTGACCACCAGAGGCGCGGCCTTCACCACCACCCATCGGGTGATCGACAGGGTTCATAACAACACCACGTACACGTGGACGGCGACCTAACCAGCGGCTGCGGCCGGCCTTTCCTGATTTCTCAAGGTTATGGTCAGCGTTCGACACTGTTCCGATTGTAGCCCTGCATGACTGCAGAATGAGACGTGTCTCGCCTGAAGGCATTCTGAGGATAGCGTACTTGCCGTCGCGTGACATAAGCTGTGCGTATGCTCCAGCGCTGCGTGCCATCTTCGCGCCTTGGCCTGGACGTAACTCTATGTTGTGGATGATTGTACCGAATGGGACATCACTCAAGAACATTGTGTTACCGATGTTTGGTGTAGCGTCCTTTCCTGACATCACTTCTTGTCCGACCTTCAAGCCCTGTGGGGCGATGATATAGCGCTTCTCACCATCGGCATAAACAACCAATGCGATGCGTGCTGTACGGTTCGGATCGTACTCGATAGTCTTCACGATACCCTTGATACCGTCTTTATCGCGCTTGAAGTCGATAATTCTGTATTTCCTCTTGTGTCCGCCACCGATATTGCGAACAGTCATTTTTCCAGTATTATTACGACCGCCGGTACTCCTCATTGGAGCAAGCAATGACTTCTCAGGCTTATTAGTCGTAATTTCGTCAAATGCGCTGATAACTTTGAAGCGCTGACCTGGTGTTGTCGGTTTATATTTCTTTAAAGCCATCTTTAAATGTTGCTAAAAAAGTCAATTGTTTCACCTTGTGCCAATGTCACTACAGCCTTCTTGAATGCGTCTCTCTTTCCAGTGATTACGCCGCTCTTTGTGTAACGTGACTTGACCTTTCCATCATATCTCATTGTATTGACTGAGGCAACCTTGACACCATATAGGTCTTCAACGGCCTCTTTTATCTGCAGCTTGTTAGCGCGGACGTCAACAATGAATGCATACTTGTTCAGCTTCTCGCTGATCGCGGTCATCTTTTCCGTAATAACAGGTTTCTTAATGATAATCATCGTTTCAATTTTTTTAAGTTATTATCCAAGAATTTCATCAATAACTGCAAGTGAGCTTTCGGTAATGAAGAGCTTCTTGGCGTTCAGAATATCATAAGTGGTGAGGTTACGGGCAAGTTCTATCTTAGTGCGTTGGATGTTCCTTGCTGACAAGATGACGTTATCATTTGTCTCTGGGAAAACAAACAAATTCTTGCTACCATTCACTTTGAAGTTGTTCAAGACTGAAACCATGTTCTTTGTCTTGATTGTCTCGAATGTGAAATCCTCTATAATGACGATTTCCGAGTCGTTCATCTTATAAGTAAGGGCAGAACGGCGAGCTAAACGTCTGACCTTCTTATTCAATTTGAAACTGTAGTCACGTGGTACCGGACCGAACACGCGTCCGCCACCTCTTAACAATGGTGAGTTGATGTCACCGCGACGTGCACCGCCTGTACCTTTCTGGCGGATGAGTTTACGTGTACTTCCTGATATCTCGCTACGGGTCTTTGCCTTGTGTGTGCCCTGGCGCTTGTTCGCCATGTAAAGCTTTGTATCAAGATACATGCAGTGGTCATTTGGCGTTATACCAAAGATGTTCTCATTCAACTGGACCTTGCGCCCTGTTGATTCACCGGTAATCTTTAAAACTTCTAACTCCATCTCTCAATTTTTAAATAGCCGTTCTTTGCTCCCGGTACTGAACCCTTTACAACTAACAAATTCTTTTCCGGTACAATTTTCATAATTTGAAGGTTGATAGCCTTTACCTTATGGTTTCCCATGTGGCCAGCCATACGTAATCCTTTAAATACCCTTGAAGGATATGCACAGGCTCCGATTGAACCCGGCTTCCTCAAACGGTTGTGCTGACCGTGGGTTGCCTGTCCGACGCCATTGAAATGATGGCGCTTCACGACTCCCTGGAAGCCCTTTCCCTTGCTGATGCCGCTGACATCAACAAATTCGCCTTCCATAAACACATCGACGGTAACTGTCTCTCCGAGGCTCTTCCTGTGTCCTGCCTCGAAACGTGTGAACTCTCTAACCAATCTCTTTGGCGTTGTGCCGGCTTTCTCAAAATGTTTGACCATAGCCTTAGGAGTGTTCTTCTCCTTCTTCTCATCAAACGCTAATTGGATAGCATCGTAACCGTCTTTCTCTTTTGATCTTACTTGGGTTACTACACATGGACCCGCCTCTATGACTGTAACAGCGACATTTCTGCCGGTATTGTCAAAGATGCTTGTCATCCCAATCTTTTTTCCTAGTATTCCTGACATTGCTACTACGCTTTAAGCTTTTAATTACTAGATAGTTTTACAATAATTTAATTTCTACATCTACACCATTTGGCATCTCTAATTTCATCAAAGCATCAATCTGCTGAGAAGTCGCGTTGTAGATATCTAACAATCTCTTGTAGTATGACAACTCAAACTGCTCACGTGATTTCTTGTGAACGAATGTCGAGCGCAAAACAGTGTAAATCTTCTTGTCGGTCGGAAGCGGTATCGGGCCGCTTACAACTGCACCAGTCATTTTGATGGTTTTCACAATCTTCTCAGCTGACTTGTCAACCAAGTTATGATCGTGCGACTTTAATTTAATTCTAATTCTTTGGCTCATAAGAATTTGTTGTTAATTTATTTGCTTTTTCAGTTTTTTATCTATTCTCTCTGATTTCTTTAAAAGAAGAAATATATTCCTTTCGCTTTCTTTATTACTACATCGGCCAACGCCGGAGGTACGACCTCATAATGGCTCAGCTCCATGTTGAATGTGCCTCTACCCTGCGTCAGTGAGCGCAGCGTCGTGATATATCCGAACATCTCTGCAAGCGGGGCGTCTGCCTTGACCACCTGCAGCCCGTGCTCCATTTCCACATTGTGCAGCACGGCCCTGCGCCTGTTCAGGTCGCCGGTGACGTCGCCAAGGTAATCGGACGGCACATGGACCTCAACCTTCATGATTGGCTCCATAAGCACCGAACCTGCATTAGCGCCAGCCTCCTTGAATCCTATACGCGCGGCCGTCTCGAACGACAAGTCATCGCTGTCAACAGGATGGAAGCTTCCGTCTATCAGGCGGACTTTGACCGAATCCATTGGAAAGCCTGCAAGTATTCCGTTCGACATAGAACCTCTGAAACCCTTCTCTATCGCTGCGAAGAACTCCTTAGGAATGCTGTTCCCCTTTATCTCGTTCACGAACTGCAAGCCTGACTTCCCGTCATCAGATGGACCAATCTCAAACTCAATATCCGCGAACTTGCCCTTGCCTCCGCTCTGTTTCTTGTACACCTCGCGATAACGGACGGTATTGGTAAACGACTCCTTATACGCCACTTGAGGCTGGCCCTCGTTTATCTCCACGCCGAACTCTCTCTTGAGGCGGTCAACGATGATGTCAAGGTGAAGCTCGCCCATACCTGAGATAATGGTCTGACCGGAGTTCTCATCGGTTGAGACCTTGAATGTAGGGTCTTCCTCTGAGAGCTTGCCGAGGGCGATAGTCAACTTCTCCATATCAGCCTGTGTCTTTGGCTCTACGGCTATTTGGACGACAGGTGTTGGGAATGTGATGTTCTCGAGTAATATAGGTTTGTTCTCTACTGCGAGGGTGTCACCGGTTCTTATCTCTCTGAAGCCGACAGCGGCCGCGATGTCTCCCGCCTCTATCCTTGTAAGTGGTGTCTGCTTGTTCGCATTCATCTGTACTATCTTGTTGATTCTCTCCCTTTTGCCTGTTGTGACGTTGAGGACGACCTGTCCTGCGTCGAGAGAGCCTGAGTACACTCTGAAGAACGCGAGTTTGCCGACGAAAGGATCTGTGGCGATTTTGAATGCGAGGGCGCATAATGGCTCATTCGGATCTGCCTTGCGTATCTCTTCTTTGTCAGTCTTCGGGTTTATGCCTGTAACGTGGTCGATATCAAGAGGACTTGGAAGGTAGCGGACTACGCCATCGAGGAGAGGCTGTACTCCTTTGTTTTTAAATGAAGCTCCACACATCACAGGGCAAACGCGCAGTTCTAATGTTGCCTTCCTTAATTCTGCGGTTATCTCTTCCTCTGTGATTGTTTCAGGGTCAACCATGAATTTCTCTAAGAGCTCTTCGTTATCTTCAGCTACGCACTCAAGGAGTTTGAGGCGGTATTCTGATGCCAAGTCACTCAATTCTTCAGGGATTTCGACTTCATCGAATTGGGCGCCGAATTCGTCTTCACCCCAAATCAGAGCTTTCTGCTTGATAAGATCGACTACACCCACGAACGAATCCTCCTCGCCTACAGGGATTTGGACTGCCACCGGGTTCGCGTTAAGGCGGTCTTTTATCTGCTCGACGACTTTAAAGAAGTCAGCGCCACTGCGGTCCATCTTGTTGACAAAACAGATGCGTGGCACATTGTATTTATCGGCCTGTCTCCACACTGTCTCCGACTGCGGCTCCACTCCACCAACGGCGCAGAATATTGCTATAGCGCCATCAAGAACCCTCAGCGAGCGCTCCACCTCAACGGTGAAATCAACATGTCCGGGGGTATCTATCAGATTGATTTTGTATTGGTTATCATCATAGTGCCAATAGACGGTAGTGGCGGCTGACGTGATGGTGATGCCGCGCTCCTGCTCCTGGACCATCCAGTCCATAGTGGCTGCGCCGTCATGCACCTCGCCGATACGATGATTACGACCGCTATAATAAAGTATTCGCTCGGACGTAGTCGTCTTCCCGGCATCAATGTGCGCCATTATGCCGATGTTACGCGTCTTTGCGAGATCCACCATATTACTTTGATCGTTCTTCATCTTTTAATCTTTCTTATACCTATTATTAATAATTAGAATTTAGAATCTGAAATGTGAGAACGCCTTGTTTGCGTCTGCCATTCTGTGGATTTCCTCCTTCTTCTTGAAAGCTGCGCCTTCTTCCTTGTAAGCCTGCATGATCTCTCCGGCAAGCTTCTCTCCCATCGACCTCTCGTGACGTTTGCGGGCATAGCCGATAAGGTTCTTCATGCCTATACTCTGCTTACGTGACGGACGGATCTCCGACGGAATCTGGAATGTAGCACCACCGATACGGCGGCTTCTAACCTCAACCTGTGGTGTAACGTTGGCCAATGCCTTCTTCCATACTTCTACAGGGTCCTCGTTAAGCTTACTCTGTACAATATCCATTGCCTGATAGAATATCTCGTATGCAAGGTTCTTCTTTCCCTTGAGCATGATATTGTTCACGAACTTTGTGACCAACACCTCACCGTATTTTGGATCCGGAAGGATAATTCTTTTCTTTGGTTTAGCCTTTCTCATTTCCTAAACATTTACTGATTTTACTTCTTTGCTGCTGTTTTCTTTGGACGTTTCGCACCATACTTTGACCTGCGCTGACGACGACCATCGACACCTGCGGTATCCAATGCACCACGGATAATGTGATAACGTACACCTGGAAGGTCCTTCACACGGCCTCCCCTGATCATCACGATTGAGTGCTCCTGTAAGTTGTGACCCTCGCCTGGAATATAGGCGTTCACTTCCTTTTGATTTGTCAGACGTACCCTCGCCACCTTACGCATAGCCGAATTAGGCTTCTTAGGCGTTGTTGTGTACACACGCACACAAACACCACGGCGCTGTGGGCAAGAATCCAAAGCAGGAGATTTACTCTTGTCTTCCAATTTCTGACGTCCCTTGCGGACTAACTGTTGAATTGTTGGCATTCTTTAATTGCGTTTAAATTATTAAATTTTATTCAGTTTATAGGATTTTATCTTCTATCAACTTCAAAAACCGGTAATTAAACATGATGCAACTATCACAATAGCAAGGAGCGATAAGCCATAGTTCGACTTCTGGTCTTAAAACACACCGCAGTCAAAGAACTGATTTTTAACGACTTGCGATGAAGAAACCTTTAACGTTTAACTTATCAGGTCCCTTACTAATGTAAATGAGGCAACATTTACTACCTTTTTCGGCTGCAAAATTACAAATAATTTTAACACAACCAAACATTTGCGTGATTTTTTTTTGATTTTTTTTCATCGTACTTTTTCTCCTTATTTTTATCGGCTTTTCATAGACCCATCTCGCATAGCACTCTCCCTTCCATTCCACCCTAACGCCTTTACACCTATTATTAATTAATATCATCCGCACACTTCGGCGCCATCTTTCACTCCAAAAACAAGAAAATCGCAATAAAAAAATCCATCATTTCACATATAGAAACACTTCCCGTCAACACGCAAAGGCCTGTCATCTGAGGTGAGACCACTTATCTGCAGCCTTCTTCCCAACGCAGAACCAACGGCTATCAACTTTTTTTATCAGGCAGATGTATTGGCTAAACTATTTTATGTAATTTTGCAACGAAAATTTTTTAAACGTGGCTGACATACTTGACAAACTAAACGGTCCCCAACTGGAGGCTGTGACCACTATTGATGGTCCGGTGATGGTGATTGCCGGTGCAGGCTCAGGAAAGACCCGTGCCCTGACTCACCGTATTGCCTATATGATACAGGAGGGCATCAACCCATTCTCCATCATGGCACTCACTTTCACTAACAAAGCCGCCAAGGAGATGAAGGAGCGCATCATGCAGCTTGTCGAGCCCGGCGCAGCGAGGAACGTATGGATGGGCACATTCCACTCCATCTTTGCAAGGATACTGCGCATTGAGGCCGCAAGCCTCGGATACACCTCCGACTTCACCATATACGACACCGACGACTCGAAGACACTTATCAACAACATACTCAAGGACAGGGAGCTCGACACCAAGGCCTATCCCGCAAAATATATCCTCAACCGCATCTCCATGGCGAAGTCCGCCCTCTACTCACCAGAGGACTATTGCGACAACGCCGAGATACAGGAGCAGGACAGGCGCGCCAACAAACCCCTCGTAGGCGAGATCTTCAAGACTTATAACGCGAGGCTTAAAAGAGCCAACGCGATGGACTTCGACGACATACTCTTCAACACCAACGTGCTGCTTAGAGACTTCCCGGAAATACTCTACAAATACCAGAACCATTTCCAATACATACTCGTTGACGAATACCAAGACACCAACTACGCGCAATACCTCATCATCAGGAGGATTGCCGCAATGAGGGAGAACATCTGCGTTGTAGGCGATGACGCTCAAAGCATCTACGGATTCCGAGGAGCCAACATACAGAACATCCTCAACTTCAAGACCGACTATCCGGAGCAGAAACTCATACGCCTCGAACAGAACTACCGCTCCACAAAAACCATCGTCAAGGCGGCAAACAGCGTCATCGAGAATAACAAGGACCAGATAAAGAAGAACGTCTGGTCGGACAACGAGGAAGGCGAGCTGATAACCTTGCTGAGGGCGACTTCCGACAACGAGGAGGGCACTTTAGTGGCAAGCTCCATCTTCGGATACAAGATGTCGAGACAGCTCTCTTTTAAGGATTTCGTGATTCTTTACAGGACAAACGCACAGTCGCGCTCCTTGGAAGAAGCCCTGCGCAAACAGGACATACCCTACAGGATTTACGGCGGGCTCTCATTCTACGACAGGAAGGAGGTGAAGGACCTACTCGCTTACTTCCGTGTAGTGATAAACCCTCTCGATGAGCAGGCTCTGCTGAGAATCATCAACTATCCCGCGAGAGGAATTGGAGACACCACGAAACAGAAGCTTCAAGTGATAGCAGAAGGGCGCGGCTGCCCCATCTGGGATGTGCTGACATCAATCGGCAAGGAGCCTATCGACCTCAACACAGGCACCGCAAGGAAACTCATGGACTTCACCACACTCATACAAAGCTTCCAGACTCTTGTCAGCAAGATGTCTGCCTTCGAACTGGCGAAGCACATCACCGACACCATAGGCCTGATAAAGGTGCTGAAGGAGGAGGACACCGCGGAGAGCATCATGAGGATACAGAACATAGAGGAGCTCCTGAACGCCATCATGGAGTTCTCCGACAAACAAGTTGACGAGGTGACCGGAGAGCAGATCTCCGTAAGCCTGCCTAAGTTCATGGAGGACGTGGCCCTGCTCACCGACCAAGACAAGAAGGACGACAAAGATAGCGACGTGGTGACGCTTATGACAATACACAGCGCGAAAGGACTTGAGTTCCCATACGTCTACATCGTCGGCCTTGAGGAGAACCTCTTCCCCGGAATACAGACGCTGAGCACGAGGGAAGACCTTGAGGAAGAGAGACGACTCTTCTACGTCGCGCTGACGAGAGCGGAGAAGAAACTGATACTCAGCTATGCCGAGAGCCGTTACCGCTGGGGCAACATGACGTTAAGCGAGCCATCAAGGTTTATTGAGGAGATAGACCAGAGCCTCATAGAGAAGACAAGGAAGGCGTCGTTCAGGGGAGCCACCATCAAGGAGGAAAGGAATTACAACCCATTCAACAAAAGCAAGAGCTCGTGGACCAGCACCATCAATGACAGCCACAGCGGCACTACAGCCACCAGCCCGGCACAGCAGCGACAGCCCGTGGCGCATAACGTCAACATGAGTACGGCAGACGCATCAGAGATAATGGCAGGACAACGCGTCTTCCACCAGAAGTTCGGCGCAGGAACGGTGATTACTGTAGAAGGCGCAGGACCGAACAAGAAAGCCTCCGTAGATTTCGATGAGAGCGGAAACAAGATGCTGATGCTTAAATTCGCAAAACTCAGCATAATAAACTGACAAAAAGACCTGTTTTATAAAAAATATTATTATGGAATACAACACAGAACGCGAACAGATTGTGATTTCGGAATACGGCCGGAACATTCAAGTGATGATACGCCACCTTTTAAACATTGAAGACCGCAAGAAACGCACAGAGGCAGCGCACTTCATTGTTAGCGTTATGGCCCAGATGAACCCACAAGTGAAAGAGTCGAACGACTACCTGCACAAGCTTTGGGACCATCTATATATCATATCAGAGTACAAACTCGATGTTGACGGACCTTACGACCCACCAACACCAGAGATGCAGAAGCAAAAACCCGACCACGTCGGATACCAGAAGAACAACATCCGCTACGGACACTACGGACAATACCTCTATGACATTGTCAACGAAGTAAAGATGATGGAGGACGGCCCAAACAAACAGTCTATCCTTGTGAACATCGCGAACCAGATGAAGCGCGACTACCTCAACTGGAACAGGGACACGGTAAACGACATAATAATCCTTGAGGACCTGAGGAAGATTTCCGGGGGCACCCTTTCTCTTCCTGCCGACACCAAGCTCATCCCGACGAACGAAATCGTCAACAAGGGCATGCAGGCACAGCAGCCGAAAAAGAAACAGGCGACGAAGCAAAAGAATGCGAAAGCACAGGCCAAGCAATCCAACCCTAACCGTCCAAACAAGAAATAACAGTCATGGCATCATTTAAAGTAACTGGAGGGAACAGGCTTCACGGCACCATAGTGCCACAGGGAGCCAAGAACGAGGCCATGCAGGTGTTATGCGCCGCACTGCTCACCGACGAGCCGGTCACAATAACCAACCTGCCTGACATCCTCGACATCAACAACCTCATCGACCTCTTGGGTGAGATGGGCGTTATTATTAATAGGTGTAGCAAAAACGAGGTAATCCTTCAGGCGAAAGAAATAAACCACGACTATTTCGAGACGGAGGACTTCCAGCAGAGGGCCACGCGTCTTAGGGGCAGCGTAATGATAACAGGTCCGTTGCTCGCGAGATACGGGAAAGGATACCTCCCTCGTCCGGGCGGTGACAAGATAGGGCGCCGCAGGCTTGACACCCACCTCATTGGGCTGCAGAAGCTTGGCGCCTCCATAGAGACAGCATGCACTGGCGCAAGCTTTAAGATAGAGGCACCCGTCAGTGGACTGAAAGGCACATACATCCTTCTTGACGAGGCATCGGTGACCGGAACCGCCAACATCATCATGGCCGCCGTGATGGCAAGGGGAACGACAACGATATTCAACGCAGCCTGCGAGCCGTACATCGTTCAACTCTGCCGAATGCTCATCTCCATGGGAGCGAAGATTGACGGCATTGGCTCCAACCTCCTCACCATCAACGGAGTAGAGAGACTGCACGGCACCACACACAGGCTTCTCGCCGACATGATAGAGGTAGGCTCTTTCATAGGCCTCGCCGCCATGACAGGCTCCGACATCACCATTAAGGATGCCGGAATAAAAGACCTCGGCATCATCCCAAACACCTTTAAAAAGTTAGGCATTAAGATGGAGTTCCTTGGCGACGACATACATATACCGGCACAACAGCATTACGAGGTGGAAACGTTCCTCGACGGGAGCATACTCACCATCGCCGACGCACCATGGCCCGGATTCACCCCCGACTTAATAAGCATCGTCCTTGTGGTAGCCACTCAAGCAAAAGGGACCGTACTTATCCACCAGAAGATGTTTGAAAGCCGACTGTTCTTCGTTGACAAACTCATCGACATGGGTGCGCAGATAATTCTTTGCGACCCTCATAGAGCCAACATCATAGGTCTCGACAGAAGACACCAGCTGAAAGCCGTCAACATGGTGTCACCCGACATAAGAGCCGGAGTTGCACTACTGATAGCGGCACTATCAGCCGACGGCACATCAAGAATCGACAATATCGGACAGATAGACCGCGGCTATCAGGACATTGACATACGTCTCAGGAGTCTCGGCGCAGAAATAGAGAGGATTTAACCAAACGTTAACCGCCATACTGACAAAATGTCGTGTTATTTTTCTGGCAGAGACTTTGATGAGGAATCGGCATTTATCATGAAAAAAAATAAATCATATATTATGGCAGACAAGAAAGAAAAGAAAAACCATCAGAAAGACGAGAAAATCGTAACAAATGATGAGACAAAGACAGAACAACAGAACACAGAACCAAAGAACGAGGAGAAAGAGACAAAAGAGGAAGTCAATCCATTAGAGGAGGCTCAGACAAAATATAACGAGCTGAATGACAAATACCTACGTCTTTACTCCGAATATGAGAACTACCGCAGGCGCACATCGTCAGAAAAGGTAGAGCTGTTAAAGACCGCTGCAGAAAGCACCATCATGGCGATGTTACCCGTATTGGACGACTTCGAGCGCGCAATAGCCAACATGGAGACTGGTGACGGCAAAGTCCATATCGAGGGAGTGCAGTTGATATACAACAAGTTCAGGCAAACCCTTGAGCAGAAAGGCCTTGAAGAGATAAAGGCTGTCGGAGAGAAGTTCAACACTGACGAGCACGAGGCCCTGACACAGATACCAGCCCCTGACGAGAGCAAGAAGGACACGGTGATAGACGTCATCCAGAAAGGGTATAAATTGAATGGGAAGGTCATCCGCTATGCCAGAGTGGTGGTGGGTTGCTGATACGAAAACAAAACAATGAAAAGGAAAAATGGATAAGAGAGATTACTACGAGGTGTTGGAGGTCTCAAAGACTGCGAGTGTTGAAGAGATAAAGAAAGCATACAGGAAGAAGGCCATGCAGTATCATCCTGACAGGAACCCCGGCAGCAAGGAGGCTGAGGAGAAGTTCAAGGAGGCGGCAGAGGCGTACGGCGTGTTGAGCGACCAGAACAAAAGGGCGAGATACGACAGATACGGACATGCCGGAATGAGCGGGCAGGACTTCGGAGGCTCTATGAACGACATCTTCAGCCAGTTCGGTGACATCTTCAGCGACTTGTTTGGCGGAGGATTCAGCGGCTTCAGCAGTGGTGGCGGGCAGCGCCATGTATATAGAGGCTCGAACCTCAGGCTCCGCGTGAAGCTCACCCTCGAAGAAATCAGCACCGGGGTGAAGAAGAAGGTCAAGGTAAGCAAATACGTACCGTGCCAGAAATGCAACGGGACAGGCTCGGAAGACGGCACGATGGAGACATGCACCGCATGCGGCGGAAAAGGCCAGCGTATGATGCGCTCCGGGTTCTTCACACAGGTATCCACATGCTCGGTATGCGGAGGCGAAGGACAGGTGATAAAGAAGAAATGCTCTTGCTGCAACGGCGACGGCATTGTCAAAGGCGAGGAAGTGATTGACCTCGATATCCCAGCAGGAGTGGCAGAAGGAATGCAGCTGTCGGTGAGAGGCAAAGGCAACGCCGGAGCCCATAACGGGATAGCAGGCGACCTCCTGATACTCATAGAAGAAGAGAAACACCCACAACTGGAACGCGACGGAAGCAACCTCATTTACCACCTCTTCATCAGCTTCCCACAAGCCGCCCTCGGATGCAATATCGACGTGCCTTCCATTAACGGCTCCGTAAATATCAAAATCCCAGCAGGTACACAAAGCGGCGACATCATCAGGATCAAAGGCAAAGGACTGCCCGAAATCAACAGCTACAGCAAAGGCGAACTGATAGTCAACATCAACGTCTGGACCCCGAAGAAAATGACCAAGGACGAAGAACAGATGATGAGGACTCTCCTCAAAAGCGAGAACTTCAAGCCTAAGCCCACAGCAAACGACAAAAGCATACTCGACAAGATAAGAGATTTTTTTAATTAATATCAAGCCGTTGACGACTTAATGCGTTGACGGCATAACTATTTTATTATGAACTACTTGGAGATAATAAACGTCTCAAAAAGCTATGGCGACAAGAAAGTCCTCGACGACATCTCTATTTCGGTGCCCCGTCAAAGCATCTACGGTCTGTTAGGACATAACGGAGCTGGAAAGACAACACTCATCAGGATAATAAACCAAATCACCATGCCTGACAGCGGGCAGATACTACTCGACGGCAAGCCTCTTTGCCAAGACGACATCGCCATTATTGGATACATGCCTGAAGAACGCGGCCTATACAAGAAGATGAAAGTCGGAGAGCAGGCCATTTATCTCGCACAGCTTAAAGGTCTTTCAAGAAAAGAAGCCGAGACGCGCATCAGGAAGTGGTTCATAAAATTCGACATCACAAGCTGGTGGAACAAGAAAGTGGAAGAGCTTAGCAAAGGCATGCAGCAGAAAATACAGTTCATCGTAACAGTGATACATGAGCCAAAACTCATCATCTTCGACGAGCCTTTCTCCGGATTCGACCCCATCAACGTGAACATACTTAAAAAAGAGATTCTTGAACTGCGCGACAAAGGAGCAACAATACTGTTCTCCACTCATAACATGGCTTCTGTCGAAGAGTTGTGCGACAACATCATGCTTATTAATAAAGGTGTCAAGATTCTTGAAGGCAGCGTCTTCGACATCAAGCAGAGGTTCAAAGGCAACAAATTTGAAGTCATCATAAAGCCGTTCAAAGACGGTATCAGCATCCCACAAGGACACGCTGTCTGTTCGATGGACAACACAAAGAACGGCTACATACGCATAATACTGCAGTCGGACAAACCAAACGAATTAATAAGGGCTCTCTTAGACGAGGGAGAAATAGTGTCTTTCAACGAGATACTTCCTTCAATGAATGACATCTTCATTAATCTTGTCTCATCATCAAACAAAGCATAACCCATGAAAATAGGAATCATTATTCAAAGAGAGTATCTCACGAGGGTAAAGAAACGCTCATTCATCATATTAACAATATTAGCACCTCTCTTCTTCGCGGCTTTGATGTTCATTCCCGCCCTTCTCGCAACGAACTCCGACAAGTTCGACAAGAAAAGGACTATTGCGGTTTGCGATGAGACAACCATGTTCAGGGGCAAGTTCGAAAGCACGGAGTTGAACAACTTTGTGACGGAGAGCAGAGACATTGAAGAGTTGAAAAAGATGGTGAGGGAAGAGATTTACGACGCGGTGCTTTACATACCTGCGACCACGCTCAACATTCCCGTCAATGCCGAATTAATAAGCACGAGCCAGCTCTCCATGTCGCTGACGTCATACATCAAGACAACGATGAAGCAAGTGGTCGAGCACCAGAAGCTCTTAGCATCAGGCATCGACCCCGCGATTGTGAAGGCATCTACAGCAAACATCAATATACAGTCGATACGCCTGAACGAAGACGACGGCACAGAGAAAAAGAGCTATAGCGAGTTCGAGTACATACTCGGCATAATCTTGTCACTCATAACCTACCTTGTGATATTCATGTTCGGCGGGCAGGTGCTTCGCGGAGTAATTGAGGAGAAGACCAACAGGATAATAGAGGTGATAATAAGTTCGGTCAAGCCGTTCGAGCTTATGTTAGGTAAAATCATAGGTCTGGCGCTTGTAGGACTGACACAGTTCCTCCTGTGGATAGTGCTGACAATGGCGATATATGGTGCTGTTTCGCTCTTCCTTCCGGTGCCAGAGGCTTTCTCTACCGGTTCTGTGATGACAGAACAGATAGCCGAGGCGCAGGCACAAAGCGAGCAACAGGTTGTGTTACAAGAGGTTGTAAATATTGTAAATTCTATCAACCTGAAAGGGATATTAATCTGTTTCTTCTTCTATTTCATTGGTGGATACTTTTTATATGCGGCGATGTTTGCTGCGGTAGGCTCTGCCGTTGACAACGAGACTGACTCCCAGCAGTTCACCACCCCAATCTCATTGCTGTTAGTTATCCCGATGGTTTGTTCGACGGTGATTGCCAACGCTCCTGACAGCGCGTTCAGCGTATGGTTGTCGATGATACCGTTCACATCTCCCGTAGCAATGATGCTGAGGATACCATTCGGCGTGCCATATTGGCAGATTATCCTATCAATATCCATGCTCTTCGTTACATTCATCATCGTCACATGGTTTGCAGCAAAGATTTACAGGACCGGAATACTTATGTACGGCAAGAAAGTATCGTGGAACGAGATATTCAGATGGATAAGATATTAATTTGAAAAAAATATTTGAATGGATTTAAAAATATAGTATTTTTGCAACTTAAAATTTTGTAACTTGAAATTAAAGGAAAAGTTTAATTTATAAAATCTTAATTTACAATGCAGAACAAAGGAGTTATTAAGCTATTAGCATTATTGCTTGCTCTCTTCACTGTGTATCAGTTGTCATTCACGTTCGTGACAAGGCACATGGAGAAAAAAGCGAGGGTATATGCTGACAGTCAGGAAACCAAGTCTTTAGCACAGAATTTGGCTAAAGGAGACCAGAATGCCTACGAGTATTATCTTGATTCAATCCGCACATCAAGAGAGACATACTACCTCGACTCAATAGGCAACATTAAAATTTACATGTGGCAGGATTACCGCAAATGCAAGGAGCAGGAGCTCAACCTCGGCCTTGACCTTAAGGGCGGTATGAACGTTATGATGGAGGTTTCAGTACCGGACATCATCTACGCTTTGGCCAACAACAGCACCGACCCAACATTCAGGGAGGCGATGCGCCAGGCAAACGAGCAGCACCTTAACAGCCAGAGGGACTTCGTTGACCTTTTTGGTGATGCTTTCAAGGCTCTCGACCCGAACGCCCGCCTCGCATCAATATTCCTTTATGAATTTAAAGACAAGGGCATTACCGTCAACTCATCAAACGACGAAGTATTGAAAGTCATTAAAGATGAGACGAGCAGCGCCATCGACCGTTCATACCAGATTTTGAGGACACGTATTGACCGCTTCGGTGTCGCACAGCCGAACATCCAGAAGCTTGAAGGTTCAGGACGTATCCTTGTGGAGCTTCCAGGCATCAAAGACCCGAAGCGTGTTCGCAAACTCCTTCAAGGAACAGCACAGCTCGAGTTCTGGGAGACATATAACTTCAACGAGATTTACCAATATTTCGATGAGGCTAACAACAAGATTGCCGAGTTAGAGAAAGCCAATAAGAAAGCTGTCGAGAACAAAGACGAGAACAAAGCCAACGACGGTCTCGCTCTTCTTGAGCAGATGAGTGCAGAAGACTCATTGAAGAAGGCACAGGACGAGGCACGCAGCCAGTTCCAAGAGAACAACCCATTATTCAGCCTTTTGCAGCCTTCATTCTACCAGAACAGCAACGGACAAATCATTCCGGCAGAGACAGCACGCGTTGGTTCAGCAATGGTAAAAGACACTGCTAACATCAACAGAATGTTGAAGATGACATCATCAATCTTCCCACGCAACCTGAAATTAGCATGGAGCGTGAAGCCAAACAAGAGTGCTGATGGAACAGTGGAGTACCTCGACCTCGTGGCATTAAAGGCAAACCGCGACAACAAATGTTCTCTCGGTGGCGAAGTAGTGACAGAGGCGCGCCAGGACTATGACCAGAACGGCCGCGTGGAGGTCACAATCCAGATGAACACAGAAGGTGCAAAGGCTTGGAAACGCCTCACAGGTGACAACATCAACAGACAAATCGCTATCGTTCTTGACGACTACGTATATTCATATCCTAACGTAAGCAACGAGATCTCAGGCGGTCGCTCTTCAATCTCAGGCGGCGACATGACAGTTGAGGAAGCCCAAGACTTGGCTAACATCTTGAAAGCCGGTAAACTCCCCGCACCTGCAAGGATTCTCGAAGAGAACGTTGTTGGTCCTTCACTCGGTCAAGAGGCTATTAACGCTGGTTTCTGGTCATTCATCATTGCCTTCTGCCTCGTTCTTATCTACATGTTGTTCTTCTACAACAAGGCAGGTGTTGCAGCCGACATCGCTCTGTTAGTAAACATAGTGTTCTTCTTTGGTGTCATTGCATCATTCGGAACAGTACTCACACTGCCAGGTATAGCCGGTATCGTCCTCACCTTAGGTATGGCTGTTGACTCCAACGTCATTATCTTTGAGCGTATCAAGGAAGAGATTGCAGCAGGTAAAGGTCTCCGCACAGCAGTAGCCGACGGTTTCAAAGCCGCATATTCAGCTATCTTGGACGGTCAGATTACAACATTCCTCACCGGTTTCATCCTCTTCGAGTTCGGTACAGGTCCTGTACAAGGCTTCGCAACAACATTGATGATAGGTATCTGCACCTCATTATTCACTTCGATCTTCATCACCCGCCTCATCATCGACGGCTGGCTGATAAAGAACAAAGACGTGAAGTTCTCTACAAATATTACACGCGACTTCTTGAAGCATACAAACTTCGACTTCATCAAGTTCGGAAAGACAGCCTTCATCATTGCCGGCATCATGATTGCTATCAGCGTTGGCTCATTAGCAATACGCGGCCTCAACCTCGGCATCGACTTCAAAGGTGGACGTAACTATGTGGTCCGCTTCGACAAGGAAGTTTCAGTAAGTGAAGTACGCGAGGCCCTCTCAAACCTCCCAGAATTTAAAGACGACACCCCAGAGGTTAAGACTTTCGGTCCAAACCGCCAAGTGAAAATCACTACCAAGTATAAAATCAACAGCAATGACCCAGATGTTGACGCTGAAATCCAAGGATTACTCTTCAATGGCTTGAAGGCCTTCTACAGCAAAGACCTCACATACGAACAGTTCACATCCGACAGCGACAAGAGCGATATGATGCTCGGTATCATGTCATCACAGAAAGTTGGTGCTACAATAGCTGACGACGTCACCCGTAAAGCATTCATCGCAGTCATCATCTCATTGGTTGTTATCTTCGCCTACATCGCCATCCGTTTCAAGAAATGGCAGTATGGTGTCTCGTCAATCATCGCACTTGCACACGACACCATTATCGTAATAGGTATGTACTCGTTGTTTAACAACATCTTACCATTCTCAATGGAAGTTGACCAATCATTCATTGCAGCTGTGTTGACAATCATCGGTTACTCAATCAACAACACCGTGGTTATCTTCGACCGTGTACGTGAAAACGTCACCCTCTTCCCAAAGAAAACTTGGTATGAGAAAATCAACAGCGGTGTCAACAGCACATTGCTCCGTTCATTCAACACATCAGGCTCAACATTAGTGGTGTTACTCGCTATCTTCATCTTCGGTGGCGAAACAATCCGCGGCTTCGTATTCGCTCTGTTAGTAGGTATTCTCGCCGGTACTTACTCATCATTATTCATTGCCTCACCAATAGCTTACAAGCTGTTCAAAGGCAAACAGTTAGATGCGAAACTCATTGAAGAGCCAACAAAAAGAAAGAGATAATTAACACTTATCTTACAGAAATAGATATTTTTCATTAAAAGAGCCCGGTAGTGCCGGGCTCTTTTAATTTCCCAAACTATTAATACAATTTTCTCGTTCCTCAACCTACAGAACTAACACTGATAACAATCACACATTTTTTTCAACAATAGCAAATACATCTCAAATCAATCGATTTTTTTTATACTTTTGTAAGATTATTAACGTTAAAGTAAGAAAAAAGTCTTTATGTACAGAAAACTGTTCTTCATTCTTTCCATATTACTGCTCGCAGTTTCACAACCCATTGAGGCACAACGTAAAAGCCCCGCAAAAAATGCTGACATCGCATTTGAGAGAGGTCAATATAACGCTGCAATAGAACGATATAAAAAAGCATTAAAAAAGACTGGGAAGAAGAAATACGAGGAGGAACGTGTACGCATCACCTTCATGTTAGGAGAATGCTACCGTCTAACGGAGAACACAAAGCAGGCAGCCGGACAATATAAGAAACTTCTAAAGACTGATTTCCCCAAAAACAATCCTATCGTCTATTTCAACTACGCAGAAATGTTGAAACGCAATCAGAAATACGATGACGCGGTGCTATATTACAACCTATATTCAGAGGCGGTGCCCGATGATCCGAGAGGTGAACGCGCAGCAAACGACATAGCACACATTAAGGAATGGCTTGATTTCCCATCAAAATATGAGGTCACAAGGATGAAGCCATTAAACTCAAAGTATTCAGACTTCGGAATCGCATGGATTTCAAATAATTTTAACGAGGTCATATTCACTTCGTCAAGAGAAGGCGGCGTCGCAAAGGAGAAAGATGCAATTACAGGTCATTATTTTACCGACTTCTACTATTCGAGGCAAGACAAGAAAGGCGTTTGGAGCAAGCCGGAGCTTTTAGATGAAGAGGGAGGAGCAAATACGAAGGGCAGCGAGGGAACACCGTTCATGAACAAGTCGTTCTCATCAGTATATTTCACAAGATGCCCTAACGAAAAGAAAAGACAGTCGGGTTGCCAGATAGTGAAGGCGTCACAAACAGGAGGAAACTTTGACGAAGGCACGATAGTACAGATAAAAGGCGTTGACTCTCTTGATGTTATAGGTCATCCAACATTAAACTCAGACGAGACAGTGATGTATTTCGCAGCAGAACGTCAAGGCGGGATAGGAGGAAAAGACATCTGGGTGACAAGGAAAGACGAGGACGGCAATTTCGGACACCCATTCAACCTTGGAGACATAATCAATACTCAAGGCGACGAGATGTTTCCTTTCCTTCGCAACGACAGCACGCTTTACTTCTCTTCTGACGGACATGGCGGGATGGGAGGTCTTGACATCTTCGTCTCAACGATGGACAGCACAGGATTATGGAGCGAGCCCGTCAACCTAAAACACCCGATAAACTCTATAGGCAATGATTTCGGAATAATATTTCACCCAACAGAAGAGAGAGGATTCTTCACCTCGAACAGAGACAGTAGGAACGGATTAGATGACGACATTTATTATTTCATCGAACCCCCTATCCTATTCACACTCAACGGAACTATCAAAGACAAGAACAGCCTTCAGTTTGTGGCGGGAGCTAATGTAAGGATTAGCGGCTCTGATGGAAGCAAGGCGTCAACACTCTCAAGCGAGAAAGGTGCCTTCCAATTTAATAGCAGCCAATTGTCAATCAACAACATATATGTATTGACCATCGACAAGGACAACTTCTTCACACTGACAGACACTATTAGCACCATGGGTCTTGAGTTTAGCAGAGACTTCACTCCAAGTTATGAGATAGAGATGATTCCAGACGGCTCCATCGTACTTCCAGAAATCCAGTACGACCTCTCACAATGGGATCTGAAGCCACAGTTTGAAGATTCGTTACAAGGACTTATTGAGATACTTCAGATTAACCCTAACATCACCATTGAGTTAGGCTCGCACACCGACTTCCGTGACACCGATGCGAGGAACGACATCTTATCGCAAAAACGCGCCCAATCAGTATGTGACTATTTAGTAATCAGAGGTATAGACCCTTATCGTCTCACTGCAAAAGGTTATGGAGAAAGGGTACCGAGGACGTTAATGAAAGATATTACTTACGAGGGATACACATTCAAGAGCGGCACTCAGCTGACAGAGAGCTACATCAACGCACTGCCGACAGAGCAACTAAAAGAATATGCGCACCAGCTGAACAGAAGGACAGAGTTCAAGGTGATTAGCAAGGATTACGTGCCCCGTAACAATATCGATGACGAACAGACAGCAACAATAAGACTGAACCCAGAAGACAACAAGGTACAGTTCGTTCAAGACAAGGCAGGAAACTTTGTTTTCAACGCTATTGTTAACGCCTACACACAATCTATAACATATAACCAGAACGCAGATTTCACCGTCTCGCAAAAACAAGCCATGGAATTGTTAATGAACGGAGCCATCAACAGGCACGACTTTATTGGCGACAACATCGAGAAAATCATCACTGAAGGTGCTATCAAAGACCGTTCAGTGTTCATTATCAGAGAGATGAGGATTGCAGACAGAACCGTTCAGAATATCGAGGTGACCGTTTTCAACAATCAGAAAAACGATTGGGTGATAGGAGCCAAAGCATTGAAGAAATTCGGTGACTTTGAATTTAACACTGAGGAACATAAATTGATTTTCAAATAGAAGAATATGTCAAGATATTTCATTGACATGAAAAACAAGTGAAATTATGCCAGTAGAGAAACGTTATCAGCTTCGTGGTGTCTCGGCAGAGAAAGAAGACATCCATAATGCCATAAAGAACCTTGATAAAGGATTGTATCCCAATGCCTTTTGCAAAATAATACCCGACATCTTAGGTAACGATGATGAGTACTGCAACATCATGCATGCCGATGGAGCCGGTACAAAGTCATCACTCGCCTATCTATATTGGAAAGAGACAGGCGACCTGTCAGTATGGGAAGGCATCGCACAAGACGCCGTTGTGATGAACACCGACGACCTAATGTGTGTAGGAGCAACAGACAACATGCTTTTGTCCTCCACAATAGGGCGCAACAAGAACCTTATTCCTGGCGAGGTCATCTCTGCAGTAATAAATGGTACGGAGAAGTTTCTTGAAAAGCTAAGGTCTCTTGGAGTAGGCATACATCTCACGGGAGGAGAGACTGCTGATGTTGGCGACCTTGTCAGGACAATCATTGTGGACAGCACGGTCACAACAAGGATGAAGAAAAGTGATGTTATTGAGAATCATATTGTTCCTGGCAATGTCATTGTCGGTTTCGCATCATACGGACAAGCAACATACGAAGAGACATACAACGGAGGAATGGGCAGCAACGGACTCACCTCCGCTCGCCATGATGTGTTAGGACATTATCTTGCGGAGAAATACCAAGAGAGTTACGACCATTCCATACCTGAAGAATTAGTATATTCAGGCAATCACACACTAACGGAAGCCTCTGATGTTGAAGGTGTTGACGTTGGAAAGCTTATTCTTGCCCCTACCCGCACCTATCTGCCAATGATGGTGCCGATATTAGACAACTATAGAAGTAAAATCAACGGAATAATCCATTGTAGTGGAGGGGCACAGACAAAAGTGACGCACTTCATCAGCAATATACATGTCGTTAAAGACAATATGATAGAGATTCCACCGCTCTTCAAGATGATTCAAGAGTCATCGGGAACGGATTGGAAAGAAATGTATAAGGTCTTTAACATGGGTTCTCGCCTCGAAATATATACCGATGAGAAATCAGCAGAAGACATGATAGCTATTGCGAAATCATTCAACATTCACGCACAGATTATCGGACATGTTGAGCCATCGGACAGAAAACAACTGACAATCAAGAGCAAATACGGAATTTTTGAATACTAATGGAAATAATAGACAAATTAGAAGCAATTAAAGAACGCTGGGAGAATCTCCGCGAACAACTTAATGACCCGGATTTGATGAACGACATGAAGCGTTTCGTCAAAGTCAACAAGGATTACAAGGACCTTGAGCCTGTGGTAGAGGCATTTAACGAGTATAAGATGGTGCTTGGCAATATTGAAGAGGCAAAAGAGATATTGAAGACAGAGAAAGACGAGGATATGAGGGAGATGGCGCAAGAGCAGCTTGATGAGGCCTCAGAGAGAAGCGGCAAACTCGAAGAAGACATCAGGCTGATGCTCATACCCAAAGACCCGCAAGACAGCAAGAACGCAGTCATGGAAATACGCGCCGGCACCGGTGGCGACGAGGCTTGTATCTTTGCCGGCGACCTGTACAGAATGTATCTGAAATTCTGTGAGACAAAAAACTGGAAGGTTGAAACGGTAGATATAAGCGAAGGCACAGTCGGTGGTTTTAAAGAGATAGTATTCAACGTAATAGGCGACGGAGCTTACGGCATCTTGAAGTTCGAGTCGGGAGTGCACCGCGTACAACGTGTGCCAAAAACAGAGACACAAGGCAGAATACACACTTCGGCAGCCTCAGTGGTGGTCCTCCCCGAAGCAGAGGAATTTGATGTTGAACTCCTCGACAAAGATATTAAAAAAGAAATATATTGCGCAGCATCAGGTCCTGGCGGTCAATGCGTTAACACCACATATAGCGCGGTACGACTCACACATATTCCAACAGGTATCGTGGTAAGCTGCATTGACGAACGCTCTCAAGCCAAGAACTTCGCAAAAGCAATGAAGATTCTCAGAACACGTATTTACGAACAAGAATATAACAAATATATGGAGGAGGTGTGCTCGAAACGTAAGACAATGGTTTCCACCGGCGACCGCTCCGCAAAGATTCGTACGTACAATTATCCTCAAGGCCGTGTCACCGACCACAGAATAGGATTCACTGTCTATAACCTCACCTCAGTGATGGACGGCGAACTCAATTCGTTCATCGAAAACCTCCAGATTGCTGAAAATGCTGAAAGACTTAAGGAAGGTCTGGAGTAAAGAATACTTCTTAGACACCTATTTTTAAAACAACAAACAAGACCATTATGAATAAAGAACAACTTGTAAAACAGATAAAAGCTAAAAAGTCGTTCCTTTGCGTAGGACTTGACACCGATATTAATAAGATTCCAAAGCATTTGTTGTCGGAAGACGACCCTATCTTCTCATTTAACAAGGCAATTATTGATGCAACTGCAGATTATGCCGTCGCATACAAGCCTAACACCGCATTCTACGAGGTCTATGGTGCAAAAGGCTGGATAAGTTTGGAGAAAACCGTCGATTACATCAAGGCAAACTATCCTGAGATGTTTGTTATCGCTGACGCCAAACGTGGCGACATTGGCAACACCTCAGCAAACTACGCACGCGCTTTCTTCGAGGGTCTGAAAGCTGACGCCGTGACTGTTGCTCCATATATGGGCGTTGACTCCGTCGAGCCGTTCCTCGGATTTGACGACAAATGGGTTATCCTCCTCGCCCTCACTTCAAACAAAGGCTCAAAGGATTTCCAATACTTGAATATTGAAGGGAAAGAGTTATACAAGAAAGTGCTTGAAAAATCAACAGAATGGGCCGACAGCAATAAGATGATGTATGTCGTTGGTGCAACACATCCTGAGGAGCTTGGAGAGATTAGAAAGATTTTGCCTGAACATTTCCTTCTTGTCCCCGGCGTTGGAGCACAAGGCGGTGACTTACACTCTGTTGCAAAATACGGATTAAATAACGAATACGGACTGATAGTCAACTCTTCCCGCGGAATTATTTACGCCTCAAACGGAGAAGACTTTGCAGAAAGAGCAGCAGAGGAAGCAAGAAAGTTACAAGAACAGATGGCTTCTTATATAAAATAAGAATTATACTTTATACTATTTTCATTGCTTGTCCGCAACGCTATAAAACATATCATATTTTTGATAATCAATAAGTAAGGTATATTACCATGAAGCTGACATCATAATGAATTTCGAGATGGAAGTAGCCGATTCAACGGTTTGCAATATGACTCGCCGTCCAGCCACTCGGACAATTATTATTTGTCAATAAGCCTCATTATTCAACACATAAAATATCATAGGACTTCAAATTTTACTATAACAAAAAAAATCCGTAAAGAAAACTTTACGGATTTTTCGTTGTATGAGAAAAACTATCTTGCGATAGACACTTTCTTTGTTGAGACAGAGCCGTCAACGCTGACAACTCTTACAACATAAACACCCTGCTCTAATGAAGCTACATTAACAACCATCTTATCTGAAGAGTTTGTTGTAGATGCAACCATTTGACCGAGAGCGTTATATACCTGGACAAAGCTAATATTCTCACCTTCGATGAAGAGGAGCTCATTTGCCGGGTTAGGATAGATGTTGATGTTTGATTCAAGATTGCTTTCAACGCCGTCTGAAACGAAAATTGAGAACTGGTGTGATGCGGAGCCACCGAAATTACCGTTATCCTGACCTTCACCGACTATAGTAACGCCATCGACCTTAATCTTATACCAGCCATCACCATAGTTGCAGCAGATACCGTTATCTTGAGAGTCAAAGATGGTGAACTTGTAGCACTCGTTTGTAGGAAGGTCCTTTATTGACTCAACATGTTGTTGTGTAGCACCTTGGCCAGCAAGATGAGAATAAGGTCCGCCTGAGGCAACCACTTCACCAGCCGAGTTGATAAGAGTCCATGTTGTCTGCTCGCCATATTGGTCTTGATTGATATAAACCTTTACATTAGCTGTTGCAGCTGTTGTTGGGTATTCAATCCATTCGTCACATATAGAGACGAAGTTTGTTGAATAATCATAATCTTCCTCATTAGCCTTGGTGATTTTTATAGTACCATTATTTGTACCGAATGGGACTTCCATATCGAAAGTGAGAGGAGTCTGCTCGTTTGTTGCGAGGCTGCCTTCCCATTTCTCATTGATTGTCACGTCGTTAACATTTATTTCAAATTCAACAGAAGTAAGTGTTTCGAGACCGGCGTTCAACAAGTTGAAGTTGAAGGTCTTCATCTGTGAGCAAGAGGCGTTCATAACCTGTTCCATACCAGATACGACCGGGTTGATAGGTTCGCTTGAGCCATACACCTTATCAAGTTCGGCAACGTTCAAGACCGGGCGTGTTGCAGGGCCTTGGAGTTTCTCGGTAACAAAAGCAATGAAGTTAATATTGTTCATATCAACATCGACACCGTTAGGGTTACCTATTGATTGAGGCACTGTATAGTTATAAGTCTTGGTGATGAGAGTACCCATTGTTGTAGGAGAGACCTCATCGCCCCATGTTGAAGTAAGGACATCGCGCAGGACGTGCATGTGGCAATATTGTCCGTTGATAACCTGTCCCGGGTTATAAGAACTACCGGCTTGTGAACCCATAATACTATCCTGAACCATAAAGATTGTGAGATAGTTTGTTGATTCTGAGCTATTTGCAGTGTAATAGAGTTCCACAGTAATTGACACCTCGCGGGTATCGTTATTTACAACGGCTCTACCACCCACGTTTACTGGTGCCGACTGAGACAGCTGTGTATTAGTAATACTTGTCCACTGGTTACGGCCCACAGCAGTGCTTTGAGAGCGGTTAACACAGCCTGTGGGGTAGCCTGTTACAGCAAATCCAGCGTTATAAACGTTACCCGGATTAGTGTTGAGGTTAGGATAGGTTGTTGGAGAGTAGCCGCCAGTATGGATATTCACTGCCCATACTCTACCAGGGTTGTTTGCACAAATCTGGTTAGCAACAGCATGACCGTCAGGGCAGAATTGGCAGTTTCTTCCTGTGAACTCCTCGATGATGACATTCTTGTTTGATGGTTCTGTTGAGACAAACTGCTGGGCGTTCATAATGAAACAGCCGAGCATTGCAGCGAACAGAAAAGTCAGTTTTTTCATATTTGTAAATTATTTGATTAGATTTCAACTAATGTGTTCCAGCCGAATTCATCAGGCTCGCTACCTGTCTGAATACCACGGAGTTTATTATAAAGTTTCTCACTCCAAGGACCCGGTTTCCCATCGCCGAAGGTATATGACTTACCGCTCTCAGGGTCATCGATACGTGAGATAGGGCTGATGACGGCTGCTGTGCCGCATGCGCCTGCCTCCTCAAGTGTTGCGAGCTCTTCCTCTGCGATAGGACGGCGTTCGACCTTCATGCCGAGTGACTCAGCTATCTGCATCAGGCTCTTGTTCGTGATAGAAGGAAGGATAGATGTTGACTTAGGAGTGATATAGGTGTTATCTTTGATACCGAAGAAGTTAGCGGCACCTGCCTCATCGATGAATTTCTTCTCTTTTGCGTCAAGATAGAACTCGCAGGCATATTCGCCACCGTGGCATGCCTCGACATGGGCGCGCATTGATGCTGCATAGTTTCCACCCACCTTATATACACCTGTTCCGAGAGGAGCTGACCTGTCATACTTACGGGTGATGACGTATGGGTTTGCCATGAAGCCACCTTTGAAATATGGACCTACAGGAGTTGCGAACACCAAGAACAGATACTCATCGGCAGGTTTGACGCCTACACGGCAGCCTGTACCTATGATGAGAGGACGCAGATACAATGAAGCACCGCTCTCAAAAGGAGGGATAAAGTCTGCATTAAGCTTAACGCACTTGATGACAGCCTCCTCAAACTTCTCCAATGGGAAGCGCGGCATCACTATGCCATCGCATGACGACTGAAGACGTTTGCCGTTCTCGTCAAGACGGAAGATACGAATCTTGCCATCAACGCCGCGGTGTGCCTTCAACCCCTCGAACGCCTCTTGTCCGTAATGAAGACATGTGGCGCCCATGTGAATGTTGATTGTTGTTTCAGAGCTAACCTCTAACTCGCCCCATGCGCCGTTCCTATAATAACAACGCACATTGTAATAAGTTGGATAATAACCAAATGGAAGTGATCCCCAATCGATGTTTTGCATGATATCTTTTATTTTTTTAAAATTAATGATTCATTTCTAATATTTCGCAAAGATACATATTTTTTCAATTATAGTGTCAAACAGCAGAAATATTTTCAAGCATGACATATTTAGATTTATAAAGAAGAGACACATTCTCCAACAGCCAAAAACGTGACACCTGACACCATCGCCCGATGGAATAAAAAGGGAAACATCTCTCCCACTCTTTTCAGCCTCTTGACGTTGTATTCTCGCCAAAGCATCTCCTCTTCAATCGCAGGCTAAATCTTGTTAATAAACAACGGAGCTTGTACGGTACTCAAAATCTCAGGCGTCAATATTACGCCACAGTTTTTTCCATAGATAATGCTCTTTGATGCCATATTGTTTAAGCAGCGACTGTATCTGGCTGATAATCTTCTCCTTATCTGGAGTTGCATCGCTCTTCCTTCCCACGATAAGGACGTTTTTCGGTGTGTCTTCCATCTCGATAAACTCCATGACACGTGTTTTATACCCGCAGTATTCAAGCACGAGGGCACGTATTGCGTCGGTCACCATAGCCGCCTGACGTTCAAGGAAGACGCCATGTCTCGTTATTGCATCAAAAATCCCGGACTTCTCCATCTCGCCACGTATCTGTTTATGGCAGCATGGCGCGCACACTATCATCTTGGCATTATTACGGATACCTTTTAATATAGCGTCGTCGGTAGCGGTGTCGCAAGCGTACAGAGCGATTACAACGTCAACATCTTTTGGCTGGTAGCCTTCAATAGTGTCCTCCACAAAACGCAGCGACGAACCGGCGGGGAAAGAGCCAGAGCATTGACCTATGATGTCATTGATTTTGCCAACGAGGTCGCGGCGTATCTCCACGCCCTCCATCACAACATTCTTTCCACTCCTGCCCGTCAGATATTCAAAGAGTGCGAAAGTAAGATAGCCTTTGCCCGCGCCCATGTCGGCAATCCTCACGGTGTCCCCGAACCTTGCCTGCCGCATCTCCCCATCTACAATCTCCACATATTTACATATCTGCTTGAACTTGTGCTGCATACTCGCCACGACCTTACCTTCCGCCGTTGCAAGCCCAAGCAGGTTCCACCATTTGTTCGACGGATTTATCAGCCTCACCTTCTCATGGTCATGCCTCATATCAACAGCTCGCTGCTCCACACAACTCTTACTCATCATAGTAACCCTGCCCTTCTTGCTGACAAGCAGAGTCACATCCTCGGTAATTGTGAACAACGTCATATTCATGAAAACCGACGGCACAAGCTCCCGCACCTCTCGTATAACATCCTCCTCAGAGAAATTCTTCGCCTCGTCACGCCTGTCATAATGATACAAGAACTGATACATCTTCTTGTTTTTCAATATTATAGGCTTGACATATATATTTCTAAGAGGATTATTTCTTTCTAACGGCTTCGACAATGTAGCCTTCACCATAGTGGAATCACGAAGCGATGCCGCAAGCTTCTCAATGAATTTTTCCATCAATTTTCACCTTATTAATTCAAAGCGCAAAGATATAAAAAACGCTCCAAGCCAAGATTATTTTTTTATTATTTTCCATATTGAAACGGACATCCTCTCAAAACTATTTTCTCAGGCTCTTTCAAAGAATATTCACTTTAACACATTGTAAATAAATATGTATCAGTGTCACAATAAGACGATGTAAAACGACAATTTGTCAGTATCATGATTATGGCATATATTTTGCCAACGAGCGCAAAAATTTATTTTAGAATCAACAAAAAAAATAGAAATATGCAAAAAGGTTCAATTGGAGTAAAAACGGAAAACATTTTCCCTGTAATCAAGAAGTTCTTATATTCTGAAAACGAGATTTTCCTTAGAGAGATCATCAGCAATGCTGTCGATGCGACTAACAAGCTGAAGACATTGGCATCTGCCGGAGAGTATAGCGGCGAGCTTGGTGACTTGACGATTCAGGTGGAGGTTGACAAGCAGAAAAAGACCATCACCGTGCGTGACAAGGGAATCGGAATGACAGAGGAAGAAGTTGACAAATACATCAACCAGATAGCCTTTTCGGGGGCGACAGAGTTTGTTGAGAAGTTCAAGACAAACAGCGAGGCGGAGTCGGCGAACATCATAGGGCACTTCGGGCTTGGATTCTACTCGGCATTCATGGTGTCGTCGAAAGTGTCACTTATCACCAAGTCGTTCAAACAGAACGCTGACGAGAAAGGCGTGATATGGGAGTGTGACGGCTCGCCGGAGTACGAGATGAGCCCTATACTTAAGGGAGAGAGAGGAACAGACGTCATATTATACATCTCCGACGACTGCGCTGATTTCCTTGAAGAGAGCAAGATTCGCCAGCTGCTGAACAAATACTGCAAGTTCATGTCGGTGCCAATACAGTTTGGGACAAAGAAAGTGAATGAGCCTATCGAGGGCGAGACAGACGAAGACGGCAAGCCGAAGACGCAGGAGGTGGAGAAGCCGTGGATTATCAACGACGTAGCTCCATTATGGAAGAAAGCTCCGTCAAGCATTGAGGACAAAGAGTACGATGACTTCTATCACACCCTCTACCCTATGAATTTCACGGAGCCGTTGTTCCACATCCATCTCAACGTAGATTTCCCGTTCAACCTTACAGGAATACTGTACTTCCCTAAAATCAGCAACAAGTACGAGTTCCAGCGCAACAAGATACAGCTCTACTGCAACGAGGTCTTCGTCACCGACTCGGTGGAAGGCATACTTCCCGACTTCCTCAGCCTGCTTCACGGCGTGATTGACTCGCCCGACATCCCACTGAACGTCAGCCGCTCATTCTTACAGAACGACCAGAACGTCAAGAAAATATCAGGATACATCACCAAGAAAGTAGCCGAAAAGCTTGAGGAGCTCTTCAAGAAAGACAGAGAACATTTCGAGAAGATTTGGGACGACATCAGAATCTTCATCGTGTATGGAATGATTACCGACCAGAAATTCTTCGAGAGAGCCGAGAAATTCATGCTCTTCAAAGACAGCGAGGACAAATATTACACCATTGAGGAATACAAAAAAATCATTGAGGAAAAACAGAAAAACAAAGACGGAAATGTTGTATATTTGTACGCCACAAACAAGGACGAGCAATACGGCAACATTGAGAAGGCAAAAGAACGTGGCTACAATGTACTGATGCTCGACGGCATGCTTGACTCACACTTCATCAGCGCTTTTGAGCAAAAGTTTGAGCACACCTCATTCGCAAGAGTTGACTCCAACACCATCGACAAACTCATTGAGAAAGAGGAGGACAAGAGGGAGTCAAAGCTTGACGACAAACAAAAAGAGGACATTAAGAAGACCTTTGACGAAGTCGTTGACAGCACGCAATACCATGTGGAGTTCAACACTTTAGGTGACGAAGACGCTCCTATCGAGATAATCCAGAACGAGTGGATGAGGCGTTATAAGGAGATGAACCAGATGGGTGGTGCTATGTGGGGCGACATGCCTGACAGCTACACATTGATTCTCAACACCAACAACGCCGCGATAACAAGCATGGCAAGCAAGACGGAAGAAGAGCGCAAAGAAGTGGCGAAACAGCTCTACGACCTCGCGAGACTATCAAGGAACCTTCTGAAAGGCAAGGAGTTAAGTGAGTTCATCAACAGAAACTTTAACAACATTATAAAATAAAAGAACATGAAGAAAAAAGGAATCATCATCACAGTAGTGATCGTAGCCGTAGTATTGATGCTTTTCGTATGGGTCAAGAACTCGTACAACGGCATGGTATCGAGGCAGGAAGCCGTTGAGGCACAATGGGCACAGGTTGAAAACGCTTATCAGCGCAGAGCCGACCTCATACCAAACCTTGTAGCCACAGTAAAAGGTTATGCCGAACACGAGCAGTCAACACTTAGAGAGGTCATCGAGGCTCGTTCCAAGGCCACAAGTATCAACGTTGACCCCACTGACCTTGAGGCTGACGACATCGCGAGGTTCCAAGCAGCGCAAGACCAACTGTCAGGTGCATTATCACGCCTCCTCGTGAGCATTGAGAGATACCCTGACCTCAAGGCAAACCAGAACTTCCTTGAGTTACAGTCGCAGCTTGAAGGCACCGAGAACCGTATCACCGTTGAACGCCAGAAGTTTAACAATGCGGCACAAGGATACAACCAGTACATCCGACAATTCCCTCGTAACATAATATCCTCAATGTTCGACTTTGAGAAGACAGGATATTTCAAAGCAGCAAGCGGCTCGGAGGTCGCACCAAAAGTCGAGTTCTGATGGATGCGAGGAAATTCTTCACCACTGAACAGCAGCACGAGATTGTAGAGGCCATCAGACAGGCCGAGGCAAACACAAGCGGCGAAATCAGGGTACATATAGAGAACCATTGCAGGGGCGACATCATGGATCGCTCCGCAATGGTATTCAACATCTTGAAGATGAACGAGACAGCCGAAAGAAACGGAGTCCTCATTTACCTCGCCATAAAAGATAAGAAGTTCTCCATCATAGGTGACGAGGGCATTAACAAAATGGTTGAACACGACTTCTGGAACGATGTCAAAGACATGATGGCAGGCCATTTCAGGAGCGGCAACTTCACTGAAGGCATCATCCAAGGCGTCCTTCGAGTTGGAGAGAAGCTGAAGACGTTCTTCCCCCATAAATCAGACGACATCAACGAGCTTTCTGACGACATCTCCTTTAACTGACAACAACAATGAGAAAGATATTACTGTCACTATTAATTCTATTGAGCATCACTGCGGCGGCACAGAATATTCCGTCGAGGCCAAACCCGCCACGTCTTGTCAACGACTACGCTAACATCATAGGGGACAGGCAGGAGCAGGCGCTTGAGCGCAAACTTGTCATCTATAACGACACCACCTCAACACAGATATGCGTGATAACGGTGAGCGACCTCGGGAACTACCCCGTTGCACAATACGCTTACGAGATTGGCGAGAAATGGGGTGTCGGCAACAAAGAGAACAACGGCGCGTTAATACTTGTCAAGCCCAAGAACGACAACGGCAAAGGGCAGGTCTCCATACAAGTGGGATACGGCTTGGAGCCATTCGTCACCGACGCAATGTCGAAACGCATCATCGAACAGAAGATGATACCGGCGTTCAAGGAAAACGACTATTACACAGGAATAAACGACGCCGTTGACATGATAATAGCTCTTGCGGCAGGACAATTTGCGGCTGAGAATGAAGAAAGCGACGATAGCGCATTAGGAATAATAGTAGTTGCCATATCATTAGGTTTCGTACTGCTCGTGATAGCGCTGATAGGTTCAAAAGGCAACAACGGAGGAGGCACGATGTCATCGAAAACCGACGACGACCTTATGAAGGCGTTGTTCTGGGCGAGCATCTTCTCAAACAGCCGCAGCAGGAGGAGCGACTGGGGAGGCTTCAGCGGTGGCTCCGGCGGCTTCGGTGGTGGCGGCTTCGGTGGCTTCGGAGGAGGACACTTCGGAGGAGGTGGAGCATCAGGCTCTTGGTAAACCATTATAAACGACTAAGATACATCACCATCTCGAACAACGACCTTCATCGTTTGATAGTATTTTTTTCTTTCTTATTCCAGAAAATAGAAAAAAAAGAATATCTTTGCAAAAACTTCCCTAAATGAGTAACATTATCAAGATAGAAAACGGCTCGGTGTTCCAGCATGAACGTAAGATATTGAGCGACATCAACCTGACAATAGACGAAGGAGAATTTGTGTATCTCATAGGACGAAGCGGGTCGGGAAAGTCCTCACTGCTAAAGACATTATACGGCGAGTTGCCGGCAACAGAAGGACGTTTCACTATCGACAAATTCAACCTCAACAGCATCAAAAGAAAAGAGATACCTTATCTGAGAAGGAAGATAGGCATCATCTTTCAGGATTTCCAACTTCTTTATGACAGAAATGTTGAGGACAACCTCTCTTTCGTACTTAAAGCCACCGGCTGGGACGATGACAGCTCTATAGACAGACGCATCAAAGACGTATTACAATTAGTTGGTTTACAAGACAAAAGGAAAGCCATGCCGCACCAGCTGTCGGGAGGCGAACAGCAGAGTGTCGCAATAGCAAGAGCCTTGTTAAATAGTCCGAGTGTCATTTTGGCAGACGAGCCTACAGGCAACTTAGACCCTGAGACAACGAACGACGTCATCAGGCTGTTACGAAGGATTCAGGACAACAAGACCACGATACTGATGGCGACACACAACTACAACCTGATAATGAAATATCCATCGCGTGTGATAAAGTGCGAAGGCGGAAAGATTAGCGAGTCAGCGAAGTAACCCAACCATCTTATCAATGTTTTCTGAAGAGTTATGGAAACGCTCCATCTCTCTTTTCCTTATCTCAACCTGTTCCTTAGAGAAGGGCTGCGACATCAGCCTTGACACAGCGGAACGAATCTCAGACGGGGCGTCAGCGACGACACAAAGCGGACCCACATCGAGGCCGGCAACCATCTTGCTGTTCACAACGCAGAACCTCCCATTGAACAAGGCATTGAGCAGCTTCAACTTAAGCCCTGTAGCCTGCGCCGTCACCAAGATATTGACATGGGCGTTTTGAATAAGATTCTGCATCGTCTCATCATCAGGGCTGTCAATAAGCTCAACATTCGGCTCCCTCGCGACAAGTGAGACGAGATGAGGAGGAGGGTTCATTCCAGCCACCTTGAGACGCATATCAGTGCCGGAGAACACCTCTCGAACAAGGAACTCGGCAGCGTGATAATTCTCCGCCACATCAAGCTTCCCGTGATAGAGGGCATAATCACCCTGCCCCTCAAGAACATCAACCTTTTGAAAACCACTGAAGGCAGGAATGAGAGAGACATCATGATACTTCTCTTTGAAATAATCGAAGTCGTTCTTTGAGATGGCGAAGAGTCCCGTGGCCTTATCAAGGACGGGTTCAAAGCGTCTCAGCTTATGCGATTCTAAAAGGAAGAAAAGCTTGCGAGCGATATTACGCTCACTATTAGCGAGATACCTATAATAATCATGCTCCACATTGTGAGTACGGACAAAGACACGCCTATCATTAAAATCCTCGTCTAAGAGTATGCCGCAACAGTGGAGACCTTCGAGGAGAATGGGATATCGGTCTTTTTTCAGATTTGACGCCAAATCCTTTGATATTCTTGAGCATACGATATAAGGCAGACGTGAGAGAGCACGCTTCATAGAAGTGTCACGTTTATAATAAGTGACTGAGTAGCAAAGCTCTTCAAGCAGAGGAGCGTGAGGGCGGCCATATTCAAAGACGTGAAGATGAATTTTCATTCCCCGTTCAGAGAGAGCCTTTATCTTGAAAAAGACATCTATGACGCCACCGTAATTGGCGGGGTAAGGCACATCGAAGCACACTATATGAATATGATTATCAGACATATCGCTCATAAATATTCAACAGTACAGCCTCTTCATTCTCCCAGCAGAGCGAGCGAGCCGCAACTTTAAGGTTATTCTTCCACTTGGCGATACGGTCTTCATCATTGAGGGCGGCGCGCACAGTCTTAGCAATAGTCTCCGGGCGATGGTCATCAATGAAAGTGCCTATATCATATTCAGTGATAATACGTTCTATCTCAGGGAGATGCGAGGCGATGACGGGCACTCCGGCCTGAATATAGTCAAAGAGTTTATTAGGCAGGCTGAAGCGATAATTAAGGTTTGTATCCTTATCAAGGGTGAATCCAAGAGAGGCGAGTTGAGTGATAGCCATCATCTTCTGGTAAGGCATTCGTGGGAAAAACCTCACACGGTCAGTCCAGTTCTTCTTCATCACTCTCTCCTTTAACAAAGGCAGCACGTCTCCCCCACCGATGATAACGAGCTGGCAGTCATCAAGATACTCCATGGCATCAACAAGCTCTTCCGAGCCGCGATGGATATTTATTCCGGAGCCTTGAAGCACAAGAATATTCTTTTGTGGGTCAAGGCCTAACTCCTCTCGCGTGGAAGGAGCCGGCAGCATCTTTCGCATAGGGATGTTCCTTATCACGTTGGTCCTTATGCCGTATTTCTCCCTGAAGAGATTCGCAATCGATTCATTTACAGTTATCATCTCCTTCATCTTCGGCAGCACATACTCCTCTATCCTCTTCCAGACCTTCTGAACCCTTGGCCTGTTAACCAGCTCCGGCACCTCAGTAAAATATTCATGGCTGTCATAAATAAGCCCGATACGTTTCAACCTTGAGACCCAGAAATTTGGCAAAAGAGTATCCAAGTCGTTGGAAAGCAGGCAGTCGGCACGATGAGACAAAAGAAAAATGAAAAGACGGATGTTATATTCGGCATAGAACAATGGGCCTTTCTCAAAAACAAGCCTCATACGGTGAGCTTTATATGGTCGAGAGTCCATCTCCGGAGAATGACGCTGCTTCCGCCCCACGAGAAGGACCTCAAAACCCACCTTTTGCAAGGCAAGACACGACTTATTGACACGCTGGTCCGTTACTAAGTCATTGATAACCGATACAATTACGCGTTTCAAATCAAAAAAAATTTAACACTATAAAAATAGATATTTTCTCCCTTACTTTCGTAAAAATTACTTATTTTTGAAAAAATTTTGAACTGATGAAAGAAAATATCTCTCTGCTCGGTAAAAACACCTTTGGTTTCGACATCAAAACAAAATATTATGTTGAAGTCAACAGCGTTGAAGACGTAGAGAATCTTATTGATAATAAAGTGTTTACGGCTTTTCGCGACAACAACAGGGTCTTGATACTGAGTGGTGGCAGCAATATTTTATTCAAGGAGGATTATTTCGATGGTTTTGTGGTTCATAACAACATCAAGGGGAAAGAGGTTCTTGAGGACGATTGCGGCACGGTGACAATAAGATGTATGGCGGGAGAGATATGGGAGGACTTCGTTGACTACACTCTGTCGGAGTCTCTTTACGGTTTAGAGAACCTGTCGGGCATTCCCGGATATGTAGGTGCGGCACCCGTGCAAAACATTGGAGCTTACGGCGTTGAGGTGAAAGACACTATTTCTCAAGTGCATACTATCGATTTGTTCAGCGGCGAGAAGAAGGTCTTCAGCAATGAGGAATGCGAGTTCTCTTACAGGAACAGCGTTTTCAAGAAAAATAGAGGCAAGGACTATCTGCCATTTATCTACGCTGTTGATTTCAAGTTAAAAAGGAAGAGCGAGTTAAAGATAGACTACGGTAACATACGCAAATCGTTGGAGGACAACAAGATAACAAACCCCAACAATAGAGATATTGCGAATATCATCAAAAAGATCAGGCATGAGAAGTTACCTGACACAGACGTTATCGGGAGTGCGGGCAGTTTCTTCCAAAATGTGATTATCGGTTCGGAGAAGTACAAAGAGTTGAAAGGGCGTTTTCCGGAGATGCCTTCGTATGCAGAGAAAGACGGCTCATGGAAAATCCCGACAGGCTGGCTCATAGAGAAAAGTGGGTGGAAAGGATACCGTGAGGGGAATGTCGGCGTTTGGGACAAGCAAGCACTTGTGCTCGTGCATTATGGCGGAGGAAAGCCCGAAGAGATAACAAGATTATCAGAAAAGATACAGTTATCGATAGCAGAGATGTTTGGGATAAGCATTTCTACAGAAGTAAATATTATCTAACACTATTTTATATGAAAAAACACTTTTTACTATTATCATTGATAATCACGGCATTATCATTAACAGCACAAAGAAATGTGTTAGTTGAGGAACTAACAGGAACATGGTGCCAATATTGTCCCGGTGGCATTTATTATGGTGATTCGTTAAGTCACGCCTACGACAACGTGTATTTTGTAGCGGTGCACACCATTGATGCGATGGGCAATGAAGAATATGCGACACACACGGGGCTTACAAGTGCTCCGGCGGCGAACATCGGGCGCAAGCACATGAACAAATCGTTTGACAAATGGTTTGAGACGACGTTAGCATATATGAATGACGGTCAAGAGCAGAGCACCGTTGACGTGTCAGCCACATTCGAGCCGGGCAGCAGGGTTGTGAATATCACTGTAAGTGCGACAGCAAAGAGTAACATGGGCGGAAACTACCGGTTTGCAGCGATAGTGGTGGAAGACGCCATCACCGGACCGGCGCCACATTACAACCAAGCCAACAACTACAGCGGCTCCTCATATTATGTAGGCGGTTTCGAGAGCCTGCCGAACCCTGTACCAGCCGAGAGAATGGCATACGACCATGTTGGCCGTCATCTCATCAGCGACTTTGATGGTGCCGAAGGCTCATTCCCATCATCGTTAAACGCCGGACAGACAGCGACATACGAGTTCTCCTACACCCTTCCGGAGGAATATAATGAAGATTATGTCCGCATCATCGGGCTGTTGGTCAACCAAGACACAAAGGAAGTAGATAACGCTGCACGCACACCTTACCTCAACGGAAGCACTAACGCAGCGCCTATCTTCACCTCACACGGGAAGACAGAAGGTTTTGTAGGCACCGCATATAACTACAACGTATTCTGTCACGACACCGAAGGAGCCTCCCTGACTATCACCGCAGTGGAGAAACCTGAGTGGCTTTCCTTTGAACAAACAGACAACAAATCAGGAGTGATGACAGGTACTCCATCACAATCAGGCGATTACACTGTCGTATTAGAAGCTAACGACGGCATCACCACAACGACACAGGAGTTTGTCATCAACGTTGCCGACGGACTCGAAGGCAACTGGGAATATGTTGGCGAGCGCGGCTTCAACAGCGGTAACTCTTACGTCCACGACATGGTGTTCTATGGCGACACCTGCTATGTCTTGGTTCAAGAAAACGACAAGCCTATTGTATATAGGAGCGTTGACGATGGTGAGTGGGAACAGTTAGGCAACATCAACACAAGCATGACATACGTCACCTCCACCATTGACGTCACAAGCACAGGCGAGATTTACATCGGATATTCGGAGGAAATAAACTACTCTTATTATGGAAGAGTAAAGAAATGGGACGGCAGCTCATGGTCGGACGTGGGCACAGTTCCAAATTGCTTCGATATATATTTGCGCATCGACAGCAACGACACCCCTTATTTCGTATGCCGACATGATGGAAACTGGCTCGGATACCTACATAAACTCGTTGATGGCCAATGGATTGAAGTTGGCGGCGGACCAATAAACTCATCTTACACATACTGGTTCTCCATGGATTTCGACAATAATGACAACCCTTATCTGTTATGGTCGATGGACGGCAACCGCGCACATGTTACAAAATACGAGAACGATGAATGGGTTAGTCTCGGCGAGGTATCCCAGCAAACAGTATATTATTATATGAATATCGGCATCAACGAAGATAATAAGGTCTTCGTTGCATTTAACAGCAACGGCACAAGAGGCATTGATGTTTATACATTCGAGAACGAGGAATGGCTGAACATTGGCACAAATATAGGTGATTGCACCACGAAGCACATGGATATGGTTATGGTTGAAGGCTATCCTACTATCGTTTATTCCGATGAGACACAAGGCAATGCGTTAAGCGTGATACATTACGACGGCGAGGCTTGGGAATATATCGGGCCAAGGGCATACACCGAGGGCGCAACATCATATCCGCAAATAGCGTTAAGAGACACCACCTATTACGTGTCTTTTGTTGAAGATGACTTAGGCGATGCCATCTCAGTGATGAAATATCAGTTGCCGGAACCGCCACAGCCACCAACAGCTATTGCCGAAGCAGCAGCTAATGACATTTACACCTGCTATCCTACCGTAGCCAACTCAACAATAATCATTGAGAGCAAAGTTAGAGGAGAGGCTAAAATCATGAATATCAACGGCTCTGTAGTGATGTCAACAAATATTAGCGAAGGAGCTAACGAGATAGAGGTTAGACATCTTGCCCACGGAATGTACATTATCGACATCAATGGCATCAAAACGAAGATAATCAGATAGTTATAAAGAAGAGTATTTCATCATTAACAATTGCGGGCGAGGAATCTTGTTCGCAATTGTTGCTTTCTGACTTC
>SAMEA3663283__coassemble_800_pt1 | contig 49729 bp, 39 predicted proteins | sample SAMEA3663283__metabat2_low_PE_020 | metagenome-assembled genome bin SAMEA3663283 (sample SAMEA3663283) | pig gut metagenome | biome: pig gut; feature: pig-associated habitat; material: faeces | place: China | collected 2013
TCTTGATTTTATGGGTTTTGTATGGTCTGTGCTTCTTGGAGGGCTGATTCTTGGCGCATATACGGGCGCACTCGGATATATTGGTGCCGAGACGGGCTTGTCTCTCGACCTCTTGGCGCAGCGCAGCTTCGGGAGGAAGGGCAGCTGGCTGCCGAGTGCGATGATAAGCTTCACACAGATGGGCTGGTTCGGCGTGGGACTCGCTATGTTCGCTATCCCTGTGGCAAGCGAGCTGCTCGGCCTTGAAGTGAGCCCCGACACTATGCCTTGGCAGGGCTATGCCCTCGTGGTCGTCGCCGGTGTCCTTATGACAGCAAGCGCATACTATGGGATAAAAAGCCTTACCATTATCAGCTATGTCGCTGTCCCCCTCGTCGCCATACTCGGTACTGTCGCCATGGTTCTCGCAGTACGTAACGGTGACTCGTCTATAGTGGAGCAGTTCTCAAAAGGCTCAAAGGACCTTTCGGTGCTCGCAGGAATAGGGCTCGTGATAGGCAGCTTCGTGTCGGGAGGTAGCGCGACACCCAACTTTACGCGCTTCGCAAAGAGCGGTAAGGTGGCCGCTATAGTCACTGTATTAGCCTTCTTTATCGGTAACAGCCTCATGTTCCTCTTCGGCGCAGTGTCGTCTATCTACGTGGGCGGCAACGACATCTTCGAGGTGATGCTTAACCTCAACCTGTTCTATTTCGCTATCATAGTGTTAGGCCTCAATATCTGGACTACCAATGATAACGCCCTGTATTCAACAGGCCTCGGACTCTCAAATATCACCGGATTATCGAAGAAGACCATGGTCCTTGTGTCCGGCGCCATAGGTACTGTGGCTTCTGTATGGCTCTACTGGAATTTTTGCGGCTGGCTTAATGTGCTGAACTGTACCCTGCCTCCTATCGGCGCAATCATCATTGTCAGCTATCTCATGGATAGGAAGTGTTATTCCGACACATCGAAAGTGATGAAGAATGTTGACTGGTTCGCAGTGCTTGGCGTGGTGTTTGGCGCGATAGCCGCTAACCTCATCTCTTGGGGAATACCCTCGATAACAGGCATGACAGTAGCCACCGCCATCTATCTTATTGGAAGATTGTTATCAAAATAATGATTCTCGCACTCTTATCGACAGCATTTTATGGCATATTGCTGCTGATTTACTTTTTTAGCATGAGTGAGGGTGTTGACAATTTTTTTTAAAAAATATTGTTGTTGTTGCGATAATATTAAAAAAATTGTACTTTTGCAAAGTCAAACATCAAAGGGGTGTCCAATTAAGGACTGAGATTATACCCTCAAAACCTGATTCGGGTAATGCCGACGTAGGGATTGAGCCAACAGTATTTTATTTTGTCCAAGGATGCTCTTAGTTGGTGAATATTATTAACAACTAAAAAGCATTAAAAATGGGTTATCAAGCATTTGATCAGTATGCGTCAGAATATGATGCATGGTTTATTGAAAACAGTAATGTGTTAGAGACAGAGCTCAGGCTCGTGGCAAGCACTCTTCGTAAGGACGAGAAGATTCTTTCTATCGGATGTGGCAGCGGTCTTTTCGAGAAGCTTCTTTCTGACCAGTATGGTATTAACATCTCTCATGGCATAGAGCCAGCCGAGGGCATGGTTGAAATCGCCCGTAAACGCGGGTTGGACGTGGAGGTCAACACAGCGGAGGATGCCGACTATGGCGTTGAGATTTATGATGCTGTGTTGTTCAACGGCTGCCCTTGCTATATGCAGGACCTCGGCGCAGCTCTCGAAAAGGCAAAGAAGGCGCTGCGTCCCGGTGGAAGGGTGATAGTGATTGACGTTCCGAAAGAGAGCCCTTATGGATTACTTTATAACCTCGCTCTCGCAGTAGGTACATGGGACCACCCGCTTCTTGACGGCTGCAGGCCCAAAGACCCTTACCCGATAGAGCTCGTGAAACAGGCTGCTTGGCGTACCACTTCAGAAAAAGCCGAGATAATGAAGAACTGCGGATTCGTGAACCTTAAGTTCTCCCAAACGCTCACCCTCGACCCTCATTACTCTCACTTGGCCGTGGAAGACCCTGTCGATGGCTTCGATAAAGGCTCCTACGTGGCTATCGTCGGTTTTAAAGAATAATACATTATGATAGATAGGATAGCACTCGCACGTGATTTTAGGGCGATAAAGGAGAACGCCCCGTTGGTACATAATATCACTAACTATGTGGCGATGAACTTCACCGCCAACGCACTGCTCGCCGCCGGCGCATCTCCCGTCATGGCTCACGCAGTGGAAGAGGTCGCGGAGATGACATCTATCGCTTCCGCATTGGTTATCAATATTGGAACCCTCGACTCCCAATGGATTCAAGGCATGATGGCCGCCGGAAACGCTATGAGAAAACGCGGTGGATTCATAGTCCTCGACCCTGTTGGCGCCGGCGCTACATCTTTCAGAACTGATGTCGCTTGGCAACTCATTGACTCCTGCAAACCTGATGTCGTCAGAGGTAACGGCTCGGAAATAATGGCCTTGATGAATGCCGACATCAGAAGCAAAGGCGTCGATAGCAGCACCCTGTCTCACGATGCCCTCGATTCGGCAAAGGCACTTGCAAGACAGATTAATGCTGTCGTAACAATCAGTGGCGCAACGGATTACGTGACCGATGGTGAAAGGGTGGAGACGATTTCTAACGGCTCCCCGATGATGACCCTCGTGACCGCTATGGGCTGTACCGCCTCCTCAATGATTGGAGCGTTCGCAGCAGTAGATGACGACGCCTTCTCGGCCTCTCTTCACGCTATGGCTCTCATGGGCGTCGCCGGCGAAATGGCAGCAAAGAAGTCGGCAGGCCCCGGCTCACTCCTTTCAAATTTTGTTGACGAACTCTACAACATCTCCCCGGAGATACTCGCAAATAACGTAAGACAATGAACAGGTTCGACTTCGACCTCTCCCTATATCTCGTCACCGACCGGCAGCTGTCGGCCGGACGAGATATACTGTGGATAGTGAATGAAGCGGTGAATGGCGGCTGTACTGTTGTACAACTGCGTGAGAAACATTGTTGTACACGTGAGTTCGTGGAACTCGCAAAAAAAATGAAGACGATGCTCTCTCATTTTAACGTCCCTCTTATCATTAACGATAGGGTGGATGTCGCACTCGCCGCTGATGCCGACGGCGTGCATCTCGGACAGTCGGATATGCCTGTTGATATCGCCCGCTCTATCCTTGGTGATGACAAGATTATCGGCCTCTCCGTCGAAAATTTGTCTGATATTCAAGCCGCTAACAGCCTCGACATCGACTATATCGCATTGTCGCCCGTCTTCGGCACTCCTACTAAGACTGACACTAACACTCCGTTCTTGTTAGATGGTGTGCGCAAGGCGATGGCGCAGACTTCTCTGCCCGTCGTCGGTATTGGCGGAATGAACTGTGCCACAGCCCATGATGCCATGCTGTGCGGACTTGACGGTATCGCCGTGGTATCCGACATAGTGTCGTCACTATCTCCACGAGAATCTGCCGAATCACTTATCCGCATAGTAAGGGATAATAACGGCTCTTGGTGCCAGAACGCATGGAACGCCATCAACCCGATATTGAACCGTATCAAAAAGCACCCTTTCCTAATGGAAATGGCGGCAGGCACCCTCCCTCTGCATAAGTTTACAAGGTACTTGCAGCAGGACAGAATATATCTGTCTAATTATTCCGTTGAGTTCTTCAAACTTGCTGAAATGCTACCGGAAGGGGAGATGAAGGACTTGTTCGCACAATTTGCCCATGACGGCATGGAGGCGGAAGAGATGATGCAGAACCAGCTTGCGCAGAAATACGGTTGTCCTGACGCTCCTGCTTTGCAAGGCACACTTGATTATATGAACTTTACACGTAAGTTTATTGATTCAGAAGACCTTAGCTTGTCGATGGCAGCTATGCTCCCTTGTATGTGGGTGTATAATGAGGTGGGGAAATATATTATGAGCATTGAGGAAAATGGTCAGGAAAACCCTTATCATGAATGGATTTCTTGCTATTCTTCAGAGATGATGGATGAGGGAGTGAAAAACACCATCACCCTTGTTAATGAGATGGCAGCAAAAGAGTCACCGCAGCGCAGAGCCGCTATGCGAAATGCCTTCGTGACGGCAACGGAACTTGAATGGCGTTTCTGGGATCAGGTGTATTGATGTTAAATTATTGGTTATTATACTGTTAGATAAATTTTTTTCTTATGAGATACAAAAGAGTATTAACAATAGCGGGCAGTGACTCCGGTGGTGGCGCAGGTGTTCAGGCTGATATCAAGACTATCTCCGCTTGTGGTTGTTACGCCGCCTCCGCTATCACGGCGATAACAGTGCAAAACACATTGGGTGTCACCGCTGTCCACCCGGTGCCTGTTGATATTATTGAACAACAGATTGCCGCTGTCATTGAAGATATCGGTGTAGATGCTGTGAAGATTGGTATGCTGCATTCTTCAGAGGTTGTCAATGGCGTCCGAAACATGCTTGACCGCTTCCCCGTGACAAATGTGGTCCTCGACCCGGTCATGGTCTCAACCTCCGGCCATAGGCTTATTGAAGACTCCGCTATCGACGCGCTGACAAATGTGCTCATGCCAAAAGCGAGGGTCATCACCCCAAACATCCCTGAAGCGGAGATACTCCTTGGCGGACAGAAGCTTACGCGGCAAGACGAGCTCCCAGAAGCCGCCGTCATGCTCGCTGAGAAAACAGGCGCGTCAGTGCTGCTGAAAGCCGGACACCTTACCGAAGAGAAGCTTGTGGATATTTTCTATGATGTGGAAAACAAGAAGATGTACGAACTACCTTCTGTCCGCATCCATACCAAGAACACTCACGGAACCGGCTGCACCATGTCATCGGCTTTCGCCTCCATGCTTGCCAAAGGACTATCACTGCCGGAAGCAGCAGCTGCTGCCAAACAATATATCAACGACGCAATCGTCGCCGGCGCTGATTATCAGATAGGTAACGGCTTCGGACCGGTGAAACACTTCTTTAACCTTTGGAAAGATTAAAACTTAAAATCCAATTATTAACCCCATTACCCCAACAATTGCTCCTATTGCTGCGCTGATTCCTTTTGAAAGCAGAAATGCCTTCCGGGACTCAGCAAGCAATGGAAGCGCACCATGTCCGTCCTGCACTATCGAACTCGCTATCAAGATGCTTATCGGTATGTATCCTTGCGCAAACAACAGCACGAAAATCAAATGCGGCCCCGATTGCGGTATCATCCCTATCAGTATCGCCGCTATCAGTACTATGTATTGGTTCTTGTGTATTATCCCTTGAATGTCAATGTAACTGTTGATGATGGTGAGAAGCAATATTATCCCAAAGGTCCAGAAAAACACCTTGGGCAGATGAACCTTTATGACATGCTCCCATAGATGCTCTTCCAAAAAATGCTCCTTCGCTACTATCACTATGATTAATATTATTGTGAACATAACTATCAGTGAATAGCGTATCCAATCGGCTTCGCCACCATGCTCGTGATGACTATGAACCGACTCATGCGCCTCCCTGTCGCAACAATCCTCATGATGCTCGTGTTCGCTGCAGATGTGCTGATGCTCAATGCCATACGTCTCAATAACAGATTCCTCACTCGCTCCTCCCATCAGCATGTTCAACTGGTGCTGCCCATCAATGGCACCACTCGCTATCAAACCTAAAATGGTGACACACATAGTGATAAGCAACGCCCTTACAAATGTGATGCTCCCTTTGCCTCTCCTCACTCTATGCTCGTGCTTGTGTCCGTGACAGTCGTCAACATCTTCGTGAAGAGGGAACGAGCTCTCATGAAGCCCGATGAACTTGTTCTTCATCGTCAGCTGAAGAATGACGCCCGTCACTATCGCTATGACAAAGAGTATGACACTTATTTTCAATGCGTTGGCGGGAAAGATGGAGAACATGAAGAATGACTCGTCCCCGGCGGTGGCTATCAACGCGGCCATGAGCGCGGGGAAGTTTACAACACGATGAACGTACAGAGAGACGATGGTGTATGTGCCTAAACAGCCGGGAATAATCCCCATCAGGGCTCCGATAAGTATCTGAATCCACGGCGACGCCTGCAGCTTTCTCGATAATATGCCTCCCGTCTTGGTGTTGATATATTCGATAATCATCATCATTCCAAGCACAAACGCAGTGATTATCAACGTCTGTTGCAAAATCATATATATGCTATGTAGCGTCATCTCTCTTTTTTTTACCGGCTGCAAAATTACATATTTTTATCCTTTGTTTTTGTCTCGTTCTTTTTATTATTTTTGCAAAAAAATAGTATGACAAAAGATAACTGCTTCTTTTTCGGAAAGATAACGAAAACGCATGGACTTAAGGGAGAGCTGACACTGAAAACTGATGTCTCTGACCCGAAGGATTTTAAAGATTTGAAATATCTGCTAATTGAAGAGAAAAATAATCTTATCCCGTATTTTATTGAGAAACAGACTATTAGTGGTGATAAGATGTTTATTGGGCTTCAAGACGTCAACACTGTTGAGAAGGCTTCGGCATTTATAGGTAGAAGCACCTTCCTCCCAAATGATTTCTTGCCGGAGCTTGATGAGGACGATTTCTACTTTAAAGAGATCATAGGGTTCACTATCGTTGACGAGGCACTCGGAGAGATTGGCATTATTTCCGACGTTATCGAATATCCTACTCAGGCTGTTATTCAAGTCATTAAAGATGAAAAGGAGATTCTTATCCCTGTTCATGACGACATCATCACAAAGATTCTGAAGAAAGAGAGGACTATAGTTGTCAGGACTCCTGATGGTCTTGTTGACATGTATCTGAATATGTGATATGGATACGAGGCCGTTTTTCTTCAAAAAGTTCGGGCTTTTCCATCACCGCTCCACAATGAAAATCGGCACTGATGCCATCATGCTTTCGCGTTGGGTGGAGGTGAATGATGATGACACTGTGCTTGATATCGGGACGGGCTGCGGGCTGATACCTCTGATGCTTGCTCAAAAGGGCTTGCGGCATGCCGATGCTGTTGAGATTGACGCAGACTCCTTCGAAGAGGCCTCACAGAACTTCAGAAACTCCGTCTGGAACGAAAAACTCACCGCCTTCCACTGCGACATCAGGTCGTTCGCTGACTCCAACGTCGGGAGATACGACCTCGTGGTGTCCAATCCCCCGTTCTTTGTCGGTGACAACCGCCCCGTCAACCATAAAAAGGATTTGGCGCGGCATGCCGGCAACCTGAGCTTCTCCGAACTGCTTTCTGTCGCCAAGAAGGTCCTTAAGCCATCTGGCCGATTCGCCCTTGTGCTGCCGGAGGTCGAATCGAGAATGTTTCTGAAAGAGGCTGAAAATCAAGGCTTCTACCTTCAGAAAATAATGAAGATTGTCCCTATTGAAGGCAAACAGCCAAACAGAGTGAACATGCAACTTGTGCTTTATGACGTTGAGACTTTATGCGAGACTTTCATTATCAGGCATGCCGACCATTCTTATACAAAAGATTTTAAACTCTTTTTAAAAGATTATTATTTGGATTGAAAAAAAAATGTAAATTTGCACGAAATTTTTATGGTTAAACTGATAGTTACAGCATAAATACAATCTGTGGTTCTTGCTGTCGCTTTTTTGTTTCCAATGAGTTTTATCTTATTGATAATAATTGGGTTATGAATTGCGGCGGATTGATGTCCTCTCATCTCTCTTGTTTGTGAACGTCTGATGATAAGGGTGTAGGATTGTGTTTCATTAGTTTAGTATAAGATATTGATTGTGTATTATTTATGCTTTTAATTTAAGCTGCTGCTAATTTTTGTTTGTGCTATCTGATTGAGTTGATGAAAATAAAGTTAAAAATATGAGGAGAATTTTTTTATTTGGTGCTGCGGCACTGTCATTATTGTTGGTGTCGTGCTCGCCGTCCATTGAAGGCACGTGGATTCAGCCGGAGACGAGCTACACTCAGGAACAGGGCTTTGTCTTGTATAAAGGAGGAGTGGCTGAAGATATCAACATTGATTTTGTGCAGTTCAAGACATGGAGCAAAGAAGGCGACCTCCTTATCATCACGGGAGAAAACGCCGGCTATTCAAAAGGTGAGTTTGTAGATACTTTGAAGATAGAGAGTGTCACTGATGACGAACTTGTTTTGTCACAGGCAGGATATTCGTTTACATATAAGAGAAAAGAATAATTAAAATAAGTATGAGTAGATTAGTAGTTGTTGCTCTCGGTGGTAATGCACTGTTAAGAAGCAATCAGAAGGGAACGTATTCTGAACAGATTCAGAATGTTACGGAGACGTGCGAGGCTCTTATGAGCTTTGTGAATCAAGATTGTAAAATAATTATCGGACATGGCAATGGTCCACAGGTCGGTAACGTCATGCTGCAACATGAGGCTGGAGCAAAGGCTTTCAATGTTCAGGCTATGCCGATGGATTTCTGTGTTTCAGAGACACAGGGCTCAATAGGCTACCTTATAGAGACCGGCTTTAGAAAGGTGATGGCGCAGAACCATGTCAATAGAAATATCGTCACTCTTGTGACTCAGGTGGTGGTTGACAGCTGTGACCCAATGTTCCAGAATCCTACAAAGCCTGTTGGTCCTTATTATTCGAAGGAAGAGGCCGACAGTTATGCCGCTGCTACCGGATCGGTGTTCAAGGAAGACCCGAAGGGGAGGGGCTGGAGAAAGGTCGTCCCGTCACCTAAACCGGTGAAAATCGCTAATATTGATATTGTGAAACAGCTTGCCGATGCCGGAAATATCGTAGTCACTGTCGGTGGCGGCGGTATCCCTGTCATTGAAAATGACGGCTATTATACTGGCGTTGAGGCTGTTATAGATAAGGACCTCGCCTCCGCTTTGGCAGCAGTCAGTGTCAAGGCTGATGAGTTCTATATCCTCACTGATGTACCTCAGGCATATATCAATTTCCGTAAGGAGAATGAGACAGCCCTCGGCAGAATCACCGTTGAAGAGGCAAAGAAACATCTCTCCGACGGACAGTTCACTGAAGGCTCGATGGCTCCTAAGATGCGTGCCGCAATAAAGTTTGTTGAAGAAACAGGTCACGAGGCGGTCATTACCGATGCCTCAAGCCTTGGCAACCCTGAAGCTGGAACAAGAATAGTGAAATAATACGTCTCATCACGAGACATCTGATTGAATAAACGAGGGGTTTCTTGCCCCTCGTCTTTTTTTTACTAAAGGTTGTTATTCCTCGTTCATCTTTGAGCCTATACGTCTCTCGTTCTGTTGCCCGGGCTGTCCTCCGAAGTTTGTGTTTGGAGTGAACTGAGTGGGAACGTTGAAGTTGTTGTTAGGGCTGTATTGTCCGCTCTGGAAATTATTGCCTCCGCCGAAATTCTTTGTGTAGTCCTGTTCAAGGTCTTCAAAACGAGCATATTGTCCTACGAAGCGAAGCTCCACGTCACCAAGTTTACCGTTCCTATGCTTTGCAATGCTGACAACGGCCTTTCCCTTTGTTGATGAGTGGTCTTCATCTTCGCTAAGTCCGTAATATTCAGGACGATAGATGAATAGAACCATATCGGCGTCTTGCTCAATAGCTCCCGACTCCCTAAGGTCGGATAGAATAGGTTTCTTTGAGCCGGGGCGTGTCTCAACGCTACGCGAGAGCTGTGAAAGCGCGAGCACGGGTATGTTCAACTCCTTAGCGAGGCTCTTGAGTGAGCGGCTGATGTTGCTTATCTCCTGCTCCCTGTTGCCGTTCTTCTCGGTCTTGGCGGTCATCAGCTGCAGATAGTCGATGAAAATCATCTGGATATCATGCTGCTGCTTCAGTCGGCGGCACTTGGCGCGCAGGTCGAAAACGGATAGCTGCGGGGTGTCGTCAATGAAAATCTTTGCATTGATGAGAGGTGTTACCTTGGTGTTAAGCTGCTGCCACTCATATTCTTCAAGACGTCCGGTCCTGAGCTTGTCGGCGGTGAGTGATGTCTCGGAAGAGATGAGACGGGTCACTAACTGCACTGACGACATTTCGAGAGAGAAGAACGCTATTGGCTTGTTGAAATCCACTGCTGCGTTGCGTGCCATGTTCAACGCAAAGGCTGTCTTACCCATACTTGGACGTGCCGCGAGAATGATGAGGTCTGACTTCTGCCACCCTTGCGTTATTCTGTCAAGCTCGGTGTAGCCCGAAGGGACACCTCTCAGCTGCGAGCCTGAGTTTTTCGCTTTCTCAATATCCTCAATGGCAAGCTTGACAAGGTCGGGCATCTGGTCATAGTTGCGCCTAAGGTTGTTCTCGCTAATCTGGAACAGCTTGTTCTCGGCATTGTCCAATAAGTCGAACACATCGGCACTGTCCTCGTAGGCGTCTTTGATTGTCTCAGATGATATCTGTATCAACTGCCGCTGTATGTGTTTCTGGAGAATGATGCGCGAGTGGTACTCGATGTTGGCCGACGACACCACACGGTTTGTCAACTGCGAGATGTAATATGCTCCACCTACAGCATCTAAGTCGTTGGTGCTTTTAAGATGGTTGGTCACCGTCAAGATGTCGATAGGCTCCGACTTCGTGAACAAGTCTTTTATTGCCGCGAAAATCAACTGGTGCGCCTCCTTGTAAAATACCTCCGGAGTAAGGATGTCGATAACGGCGTTAACAGCCTCTTTCTCTAACATTAATGCTCCTAACACCACCTCCTCCAAGTCAACAGCCTGAGGTGGGATACGCCCTTGACTGTTAAGCAAATCAATGGGAGTGTCTATACTTTTGGACTTGATGAATCCTGTTCGTTTTATACTTTCACTATTCATGTCGCAAAAGTATAAAGAATGATTGTTTGTTTATTATTTGTTGAAAACTTTTTTGCCTACTGTCGGAGGAAGTTGTATATCTCGCGTAACGCATTGTTTTCTAATGCTAAGTCGTCTCTTACAAGCTGCTTTTCCATCTCGTTGCCGCTTGTCGCATTAATAAGTATCCTGCTGTGCTCGAAAAGGGTCTTCCCTTGGAAAAGGCTTTCGTAAACATTTTTTAACGACATGTCGGCCTTCGTCTTCTCGTGAAAGAAGTCGGATTGCTGAAGTATCTCCCGAAGGTTTACAAGTTTGTAGTTCAGTTCTTTGGCGACCTCAATGCTTGACTTCTGAATATGAGCGTTGAGGTTCTGTGGCGAGAAATAGATTACGTTGTTCACGCCTTTGAGCTTGTCTGTCAATATCTTGAAGCATTCGTTCCTTTCAGAGATGTTGTCGATGCAGTCCCAATGGAAATATTTCTCTTCTGTTCCGTTCTTTATTAGAATGGAGAATCCTAAAATATATTCACAATATGGCTTGTCGCCGTCGAGAACCGGAATGGCGGGGCTGTGGAACAGAAGGCTGAGAAATGCGGTCTCCACGTTTTTGTCGGGTAAAAGGTCGTATAGCTGCTTGAAGTCGATGTAGAATGTGTGCTGGAGCATCGCCTCAATCTTGTTGGGAGATAGTCCTGCGGTCTTTAGCTCGCTGTCCTCCGGAATGTTTTTCCAACAATGGCCGTAAAACTCGCAATGATATGGGGTCTCGCACCTTGTTCCAACGCTTACTTCGGGTGAGTGCTCCAAGTTTAAGATGTCCTTGAAATGCTGTATCTTATTCCTGATAACATCGCTTTGTTGTTCCGCAAAGTCTTTAACTGATTTGAACACAAATAGTTGTGTCAGGTCGAGGTCTCCGTCTTTAACGTAATCAGCATTGATGTACATTATTTCGATGTCGGAGATAGGCACTCCGCAGCCTCTCAAGACATAGTATTGAAGGGCGGCGTCTTTCATATATGTTGAGCTTACTGACAAGGAGCTTTTCACTTCAATGGCTCTCCATTTGTCGCCGTCTCTTACTAATATGTCAAGCATTATCAGCGTGTCATCATATTGGAACACAGCCTCGTACATGACGTTTACCGCAGGGTTGTTCAAGTTGGAGAGTGTCTCAGCTGCCTTCTTGCCGAACTGTGAAGGTGATGCCGGGCTCATGTTGATTCCGTCAGGGAAGCGTTTCTGGGCCAGAATCCCTACATCGGTGCCGCGTTTGAACTTGGCGCGTTTCTCCAAGCTCAATTTGTCGCGTAAAAACGGTCTTTTCTTATAGAGGTATAACGATTTCTCGCATTGCTCACCCTTAATATATGTTGATTTTGAAAGTATATGCATGTTATTGTTCATTAAATAGGAGAATATTCTTTTTATATGAGACGGTCATTGTGATACCTCTGGCAAGCATGAAGGACAGGAATGCAATCCATAATCCGTGGTTGCCGTAATAGGGGACGAGCAGCCACCATAACGGCAGGAAGACTAATAACGAGGATATTATCATGGTGTTCCTTATGGCTTTTGAGGCGGTGGCGCCAATATAAATTCCGTCCCAGAGGAAGGCGGCGAAAGTGATGACAGGTATCGCTGCGAGATATGGGTAATATGGCTGAATCTGCCCAATAATATCCTGATTGTCAGAGATAATCTTTACGAATGTTGTCGGGAATAGCATATAGAGTGCCGAGAACGGAATGCTGATGAACGCACCCCATTTGAAGAGCTGCCGCACCGTGAGCTTGAGGCTCTTGCCGTCGTTGGCTCCTTTGAACTTCCCCACAAGAGCTTCTCCCGCGTATGCGAACCCATCGGTGAAATATGAGAAAATATAAAAGAACTGTAATAGTATCATGTTGATACTCAAGATGTCATCGCCTAACTTCGCCGACTGGTTGGTGAAAAACGCAATGGAGAACACCAGCAATATGCTCCTTATCATGAGGTCGATGTTGACCTTGAAAAACACTTTCAGCTTGTCGAACTCGAACAAGGTGCTGGGGCTCGCCTTCACAAGATATTCCTTATATTTATAAAAGATGAAGAAGATGGCGACGGCTAACCCGCAGTATTGCGCAATGACGGTGCCTAAGGCTACTCCCACGACATCTTTGTTGAAGACCATGACAAAAATGGTGCTTAGCACTATGTTCATCACGTTGGTTGTGATGGCTATTGCCATGGGAATCTTGGTGTTCTGCATACCAACGAACCAGCCGTTGAAACAGTAGAGCAGCATGTTGGCGGGAGCAGCCCATATCCTGATGAAGAAATATGTGATGGCGAGCTGTTTTACATCGTCGCTGCCGTCAAGGAGGAGGTAGCTGACCCTCGCTATTGGGCTCTGGAGCGAAAGTATTAGCAATGACGCGAAAAGTGCCACCGTCAGCGAGCGGTACAAGGAATAGCTTATCTCCGAATGGTTCCCCTCTCCATACGACTGCGAGGTGAATCCTGTTGTCCCCGCACGCAAGAAGCTGAAGAAAGAGTAAAGGATGCTGAAAATAGTCCCGCCGAGAGCAATGGCCCCTATATAAATAGGCGAGGAAAGATGTCCCATCAATATCATATCGACGAGTCCAAGCAACGGCACGGTGATGTTGCTAATTATATTAGGTATGGCTAATTTCAGTATCGAACGATTCACGGTAAAAAAATTTTTGCAAAAATAGTTATAATTGTGTAAACAATGTGATTTTATTGTATATTTGCACGATTAAATCGCCGCCGTTGGGGAATAATGTGGACGTGTTCCACAGTTTTCTACAGGTGATTTGATGATGAAAACGAAAGAAAAATATTTATATCGTTGATTTATAATGATTTGTTAAAAAATAGTTGTTTTGGTATCATTTTGGTATAAATAGGAAAACGTAAGCACAAACTAATTTTAAATATTATAGTACAATGAAAAAGACATTAACATTAGTATCAGTCGCATTAGTAGCGCTTATCATGAGCTCATGCGTTGAAAGTTCAGAGAAGTATCAAACATTATTGGCAGAAAAAGAAGCCATCGCTGCAGAAAAAGCAACAATGGAGAGCCAATACAATGCTGCATTCGGCATTATCAACGATGTGGAGAATAACCTTCAGGCTATTCGTGATGCTGAAAACATGCTCCTCGTAAAACAAGAAGGCTCACAAAGAGAACAAATCGTCTCAGAACTCATTCAGATAAAAGAGGCTATGGCTACAAACCGCGCCCGCCTCGACTCACTGGGTTCAGTTCTTGACAAGGCAAACAAAAACAACGGCTATCTTCGTGGTCAAATCAAGAAATTACAGGATCAGTTGAAGGAGAAGGAAGCTATGATTGCTGACCTTCAGGCTCAAGTCGCTGAGAAAGACGGCCAAATCGCTGGCTTGAACAATCAGGTTGAGAACCTCAACGCCGACCTTAACAACGCTAACGCTGAAATCGAAAAGATTACTAACGAGAACAACGCCCGCATCAATGAGATGAACGCTGTCTATTACATCGGCGCTACAAAGAAAGAACTTAAGGAGAAAGGCATCCTCACAAGCAAGTATATCTTGAGAACCAACGTCCCTACACAGGAGTTCACAAAGGCTGACAAACGCGACCTTAACGAAATCGTTTTCAACGCAAAGAAAGTTAAACTCCTCTCAACACACGTCGAAGGTTCTTACACAATCGTAAGAAATGGTGAGACTGTAACACTGCAAATCACAAACCCAGAGGCATTCTGGAGTGTAACCAAATATTTGGTGGCAATAGCCAAATAATTTTCTGCTCGTTTTCAATATTTATGAGGTCCGTCATTGCCAGATGCCGGGCCTCAATTTTTTATCTTTTATTCTTTCTGTATCGTTGTATTAAAAAAATCTATATTTTTGCAGTACGAGCAGATATATTATTATGAACAGACGCATTTTGATTGTCGAAGATGATGTGGCATTCGGTACAATGCTGCAGAAATGGTTCCAAAAAAACGGCTGGAATCCTACGCTTGTATCAAAGATGGAACAGGCTGTTAATGAGCTGAATGTTTCGGTGTTTGACATGATTATCAGTGATTTACGACTCCCCGACGGAGACGGAATCCTTCTCCTCTCTTTCACAAAGGAAAAGAAAATCAAAGCCCCTTTCATCATCATGACAAGCTATGCTGATGTTCAAACCGCTGTTAATGCAATAAAACTCGGCGCATTTGATTATCTCGAAAAACCGATAAACCCCTCAATCCTCCAGCAAAAAATAGAGCTCGCTATGATTAACGATAACGCTCCTGCTCCGGAGAAAGTGAGAGATGTCGGTAAGTCGCAACGTAAGGTGGTGAAGGGCAACAGCCTCGTGATACAGAACGTATATAAATGTGTCTCCCTCGTCGCCCCTACAAAAATGTCGGTGCTTATCCTCGGAGAAAGCGGTACAGGAAAGGAGTATATCGCAAGGATGCTGCATGAGCAGAGCACAAGGTCGGACAAGCCATTTATTGCTGTTGACTGCGGCAGCCTGTCAGCCGAACTCGCTCATTCTGAGCTGTTTGGACATATCAAAGGCTCGTTTACGTCCGCAATAGCTGATAAGAAAGGCGTCTTTGTCGTGGCTAATGGCGGCACAGTCTTCCTCGATGAGGTCGGCAACCTTTCGTATGAGGTCCAGAAACAACTGCTAAGGGCTTTGCAGGAACGTAAAGTAAGGCCTGTCGGCTCGTCACACGATATTGACGTTGATGTGCGAATAGTCGCCGCCACTAACGAGGACCTTGAGAACGCCATTATGGAAGGACGGTTCCGCCAAGACCTTTATCACCGTATTAATGAGTTCTCTATCAACATGCCGCCGCTTAGGGACAGGGTTGACGATATCGAGGAATTCTCCTATTTCTTCCTTAATGAGGCTAATGAGGAACTCGGTAAAAACGTGTGCGCCATCACTGATGATGCCATGAATAAACTTAAACATTATAGGTGGGACGGAAACCTCCGTGAGCTGAGAAACGTGATACGTCGCGCCACCTTGTTCGCAGAAAACGGCACCATTACTTCCGATAACCTGCCACTGTTGAAGAATACCAAGGAACAGACACCTGATAATGAGGAGTTTGCGCTTTATCCTAATAACGAGAAAGAAGGGATACTCGCGGCTCTGAAAAAAGCTCGCGGAAATAAGACCCTTGCCGCCCGACTTCTTAAGATTGATAGAAAAACCTTGTATAACAAGATGCACGCTCTCGGAATCGACATTTGACTCTTCAGCACCTAACACTATAGCCATGGAAAAAATTTTGGACAAGTTTCTGCGCTATGTCGCAGTTGAGACAACCTCTGACCCTGATTCTGAGACACAACCAAGCTCAATGAGGGAGTTGTCTCTGCTCCAGATGTTACATGATGAGCTTCAATCGATGGGAGTGGAATCCGCTCTTGATGAGTACGGCTATCTGATGGCATCTGTCCCATCAAATACTGAACGTGATGTGCCGGCGATAGGCTTTATCGCCCATGTGGACACCTCTCCCGACGCTCCGGCAAAAAATGTCAGACCTCAGATAGTGGAGGACTATAGCGGTGGCGACATCCTTCTAAACCCGGAGACGGAAATGCTCCTCCGCCCGTCTGATTTCCCGGAGATGCTGAACTATCTGGGTGACACCATCATCACTACCGACGGCACCACTCTTCTCGGCGCTGATGACAAGGCCGGTGTCGCTGCAATAATGTGCGCTGTCCAATATCTTGTTGAACATCAGGAGTTCAAGCATGGTGAAATAAAGATAGGCTTTACCCCTGACGAGGAAATAGGGCGCGGCGTGTGTAAGTTCGATGTGGCGAAATTCGGTGCGAAATACGCCTACACCATCGATGGTGGCGCGGTGGGGGAGATAGAGTATGAGAACTTCAACGCGGCGGCAGCAAAAATCCATGTCCAAGGCCGCAATATCCATCCCGGATATGCCAAGAACAAGATGCTGAACTCAGTCCTCGTCGCTATGGAGTTGAATGCCATGCTCCCTGTTGAACAACGTCCGGAAAACACATCTGATTATGAGGGCTTTTTCCATCTCACTTCTATTGAAGGTGTGGTGGAGGAGACCACCTTGAACTATATTATTCGCGACCATGACAAGGGTAAGTTCGAGGAGAAGAAGCGGCTTCTTCACTCCGCGGTGGAGTATATTAATAGGAAATATGGTGATGTTGCCACGTTGGAGTTTAAGCATCAGTATGACAATATGCGTGAGGCAGTCGAACCGCATTTCTTTATTGTTGAGAAGGCGGTCAAGGCGATAGAGATGGCGGGAATAAAACCGAAGGTGCAGCCTATACGCGGGGGCACCGACGGTGCGAGCCTGAGCTATATGGGGCTGCCTTGTCCAAACATCTTCGCCGGCGGGCATAACTTCCATGGGAGATACGAGTACGTCCCGTTGCAAAGCATGGAGAAAGCTGCAGAGGTGATTCTGAATATCATCAGCTTGTTTGAAAAAGAATAGAGTGCCGCAAGAACCTGAGGCACTTCAGTGGCCTTATCTCTTGTATTCAGGGTGCATCTCGAAGAACTTGTCCTCGAAAGACCTGACCCTGTTCAGTGATTTCCGTGTCCAGTCGAGACGAAGGAGCTCTAACTCGTCATCAGTGAGCCTCCATGAGATGTCGTCCCTCTTGTGAAGACGTTGCGTTAGGGTGTACATCAGCAATGCTGCCGAGACGCTGATGTTGAAACTCTCTGTAAACCCGTACATTGGAATCTGAACGTACATGTCGGCATGTTCGAGGGCGTAGTCGCTCAACCCGGTCTTCTCTGTTCCGAAGACTATGGCTATGGGCTCTTCAAGAGGAAGGGTGTCGGGAGTGTAGTCGTTGTTGTGCGGACATGTTGCGACAATCTTGTATCCCATGTCGTGAAGGTGGTCGAAAGCTTCCGGAGTGTTAAACTCCTCAACATTATACTTATGAAGGTCAAGCCACTTGGTGCTTCCAACAACAATGTCGGGGTTGATGTCATAAACCCATTTGTTCTCAATGATGTGGATGTCCTGTATGCCCGTAAGGTCGCAACTGCGAAGGACTGCGCTCGCATTATGTGACTGATAGATGTCTTCTAACACAATTGTGATGTGCCTCGTCCTGTATTGGAGAACCTGCTCGAACCTTTTTTTCCTATCTTCAGTGATGAACCCACTTAGAAATTCGTATAGTTTTTTTTCTTTCTCGTTCAAAATGAATAAGTTATTGTTGTTAATTATGATGTTGAAATTTTTAGCAAATATAATTCGTTTTTTTGTCAAATGATAAATAAAAAACTGTAAATTTGCACTTCGAAAAAATATTGATTATATGGCAAAACACAATGAACAGAAAAACGAAGAACGTCTTGAATCAATCGAGTCAACGTTAGGGAAAACAGAACTTTTTATTGAAGAACATCAGAAGCCTATTATCATTGCTGTCGTTGCGGTGGTTGTGGTTGTTCTTGCAATTTTCGGGTATAGGAAGTTTGTCATGGAGCCGCGCGAGGCAGAAGCTCAAGAATCTTTATTCCATGCAGAGAAGTTGTTCGAGAAAGATGACTATGCGACAGCTCTTAACGGCGACGGCAACTTTGCGGGTTTCCTTGATATTATTAATGATTACGGCAACACAAAAGCCGGCAATCTCGCAAAATATTATACTGGCATTTGCTATCTGAACATAGGTGAGTTTGATAACGCTGTCAAATACCTCTCATCATATAAGGGTAAGGACCAGCTTGTGAAACCTATGGCGGTAGGTGCGATGGGTGATGCTTATATGGAGCTTGACAATGTGGCAGAGGCCGCAAAATGCTACGAGAAGGCCGCCAAAGAGTCGAAGAACTCTTTCACAAGCCCTATGTACCTCGTCAGAGCAGGCTTCGCATACGAGATGGTCGGTGACTATACAAAGGCCCTTGAGATGTATAAGATTATCAAGGCAGAATATCCAAACAGCAACGAGGGTTTCACTATCGAGAAGAACATAGCTTTCGTAGAGGCAAAACTTGCACAATAAGGTTTCAGAAAGCATAATGGCTTAGAAGAAAACATTTTAATGCCTGATTCACAAGAGTCAGGCATTTTTAATAATTTGTAGTTATGAGGATAATATATTTTGGAACACCAGAGATAGCGGCAAGCCAGCTCGAAGCTATTATCGCTGCCGGACATGAGGTGCTTGCCGTGGTCACTACTCCTGACCGCCCGGCAGGCAGGGGAAAACAGATGCGCTCGTCAGAAGTGAAGGAATGTGCCTTGCGCCATGGACTTAAAGTACTTCAGCCTGAGAGACTTAAAGACGAATCGTTCGTACTCCAACTGAAAGAACTTGACGCCGACCTTTTCGTCGTCGTAGCCTTTAGAATGCTTCCTGAAATTGTGTGGAGCATGCCCCCAAAAGGTACTATCAACCTCCACGCTTCCCTGCTGCCACAATATAGAGGCGCCGCACCAATAAATCACGCTATTATCAATGGCGAGAAGGAAACAGGTCTAACAACCTTCTTCCTTGATAAGGAAATAGATACCGGAGCAATAATTCTTCAGGAGAGAATACCAATAGGAGATGACATGAATGCCGGCGAACTCCATGATGCTCTTATGCTTCTCGGTAATAAACTTATTGTTGACACTATTAGAATAATAGAAGAAGGACGCGCCAATGCAGTGAAACAGTCTCTTGTTATTGAACAACAGAACATGGTGTTGAAACCGGCTCCGAAAATATTTAAGGAAGACTGCTATATCGATTGGAATAAGTCGGCAAAGGAGGTGTTCGACTTTGTGAGAGGCCTTTCCCCTTATCCGGCGGCTCACGCGAAACTTCAGAATCCGAACGGCGAAGTCATTGATGTGAAGATTTTTTCTACTGAAATAGTTGCAAAATGTAGCGGTTTTTTATGCGTCGGGTCTATTAATACAGACGGAAAAACGCATCTTTCAGTGAAAGTTAAGGACGGTTTTGTTAATATTCTTGATATTCAACAAGCTGGTAAAAAAATGATGCCAATCGTAGAATTCCTAAAAGGAGCAAGGATTTCAGAAGATTGGAGGTTCGTAATGTAACACTATTTTCCTAAACAAATTGTGTTTTTATAAAAATATTTGAAATTTTTTTACAAAGTTCTGTTTTTTTTGTTATATTTGCGTGTTACAAAATAAAAATAACCTCTTAATACTTGCAATATGAATAAAGCAGAACTAATTGAACTAATGGCCGAGAAGACAGGTCTTACAAAAGTTGATTCAAAAAAAGCTCTTAATGCATTTATTGATGCAACATCTAACGCACTAAAAAATGGTGAGCGCGTATCTTTAATCGGTCTCGGCTCTTTTGCTCCAGAACAACGTCCGGCCCGTGTCTGTCGTAATCCTAAGACAGGGGAGAAGATTAACGTGGCACCAAAGGTGGTCGTGAAATTTAAAGCCGGTAAGGATTTGTTATAAAGTCTATTATTGCACTAATTAACTCGATTTGGAGATGCCTTGGAAGTGAAAAACGCTTTTAGGGCATTTTTTCTTACCTCCTCTTCCTGCCTCGTAATAATCCTTCTTCGTCTTGAATGATGACGCCGTTGTCAATCATTATTCGTACAACCTCAAATACTTTCTCCTCAAAATAACCTTTTGCGTGCTGCGGTGCCTCCGAGATATGAAAGCTGCCGTTATCTAAGTCGTTGTATATCAGATTGCTTATCTCTTTATAATCATTGTCGCCAAGCCCAATCCTGTTGTCGTTATTGCAGACATCGCATTTGCCACATTTTTTCCTTGTCTTCTCTCCGAAATATCGTAACAGCTGTATGCTCCTGCAAGTGCTGTCGTCGTTCACAAAGTCAATGACGGCTTGAATCCTTTTCGCGGCATCTTCTTTTCTGTTCCTATAAACCTCGTCCGACAATGCGAAATGCCTGATATCCATTCTGTCAGTGTTGAAATGAATCTGCGGCTTGCTGCTTCTTTGTTTGAAAATCAAGAAGTTGAGAGACTCAAGCTTTTTCAATGTCTCTTGTATTGTCTCTACTTCAACACCTAAGTTGTGGCTTATTGCCTCCTCGTTGATTTTCACGAAGTTGGAGAGAATGCCGGGGTGGTTACGAAGAAGGAATGCTATGACCTGCTCATATTGCCTGTAGTTGGAGGTGAAATGGAAAATCTCGTCTTTTCCGGCTGTAATCATCAGTTCGGAAGGCGACAACATTGCTTCGGACATGGTGAAATAGCCTTCCGACGTCATAAGTCTGATGGCGTTAAAGGCTTCGAGTAGCGGTATCTGGTAATGCTGGGCGAAGTCTTTCAAGATGAAGTCGAAGCTTTGGTTCTCGCCTGCGCCTATAGGGACGTTCAGGAACTTGCCTATTGAGTCGTAGATGTATTTAATCCTATCGATGTCGGGATACGACTGGTCGAGGTTGTCTTTGAGTTTCCTTATGTCGGAGTCGGCGACGAGGAGGAAAGTCTGCGAGGGTTTGAGGTCTCTTCCGGCGCGTCCTGCCTCTTGGAAATACGCTTCAAGGCTGTCGGGTAAGTCCATGTGTACCACAAGTCTTACATCGGGTTTGTCTATACCCATGCCGAAAGCGTTGGTCGCCACGATAACCTTTGTCTTCCCTTCCATCCATAGTCTTTGTCTCTCGTCGCGTGTCTTAGCGTCGATTCCAGCATGGTAAAATGTTGCGCTTATGCCTGATGCTTGCAGCCATTCAGCAATGGTCTTGGTGCGGCTGCGGCTTCTGACATAAACGATGCCGCTTCCCGAACTCATCTTTTGGAAAAGACGAAGCAGCATCCCGTTCTTGTCCTGAATCTTCATGACGTTGTAGGTGACGTTTTTCCGCTCGAAACTGCTTTGGAAGACGTTCCTCATCTTGAATCCGAGCCGGTACTGGATGTCATCTACAACAACAGGTGTCGCCGTGGCTGTCAACGCTATTAGGGGTGTTTTCGGAATGTACTTCCTGATGTCGGCTATTTTTAAATAAGGAGGGCGGAAGTCGTAGCCCCATTGTGATATGCAGTGTGACTCGTCGATGGCGAGGAGGCAGACGCGCATCTTCTTGACAGCCTCGATGAAGGCGCGGGTGATAAGACGCTCAGGCGAGACGTAAAGGAACTTCAATGAGCCGAAGACAGCCTCGTTGTAGGCAAGCTCTATCAGGCTGTTGTTCATTCCTGAGTAAATGGCGCGTGCTGGGATGTTGAGGTCCTTAAGGTGCTGCACTTGGTCCTTCATCAACGAAATAAGAGGTGTGACGACAATACATACACCGTCCATGGCCATCGCCGGCACTTGGAAACAGATGGACTTGCCGCCTCCCGTGGGAAGCAGCGCAAGGGTGTCCCTGCCGGAGATAACAGAATCTACAATGTCTTCCTGATGAGGCCTGAATGAAGAATAACCCCAATATCTCTTTAGTACATTTCGTGTTAGCTCACTCATTTGTGCGTTTTTGCAAAGATATACTTTTATTCTGAATCATGACACTATTAGCGTATTTTTACAAGAAAAATGAACGTTGTCTCTGTTTTTTTTATAATTTTGTAGCCGATTTTTTCAAAACCTGCATGGATTGGGTTTTGAGATAAGATATCTCGTTGTGAAACAACTAAATTTAAATAAATGCAAAGTATTCGTAATGTAGCTATTATCGCTCACGTTGACCACGGAAAGACCACATTGGTTGATCGTATCCTTTATCAGTCAAAACTATTCAGAGATGATAAGGATAATGGAGGAGATTTGATTCTGGATAACAACGACCTTGAGCGAGAACGAGGTATTACCATTCTTTCAAAAAACGTCTCTGTACGTTATAAAGATGTCAAGATAAATATCATAGATACTCCTGGCCACAGTGATTTTGGTGGCGAGGTGGAACGCGTGCTCAACATGGCTGACGGCGTACTTCTTCTCGTTGACGCATTCGAGGGGCCTATGCCTCAGACTCGTTTTGTTCTTGAGAAGGCAATACAGCTTGGATTGAAACCTATAGTTGTAGTCAACAAGGTTGATAAGCCTAACTGCACCCCTGAGGAGACACAGGAGGCGGTGTTCGACCTTATGTATAACCTTGGTGCCACCGACGACCAGCTTGATTTCCCTACCGTATTCGGCTCCTCGAAACAGGGCTGGATGTCTGACCATTGGACTCATGTCACCTCAGATGTGTCTTATCTCCTCGATGTCATCATCAAAACTATACCGGAGGCAAAGTATGAGGAAGGCACACCACAAATGCTCATCACCTCTTTGGATTATAGCTCATACGTGGGCCGTATCGCGGTGGGCCGCCTGAAAAGGGGTGTGCTGCAAGCCGGAATGAACGTGTCGCTCATGAAACGTGACGGCACAGTGCAGAAGAACCAAATAAAAGAGCTTTACACCTTCGAGGGCCTTGGAAAAGAAAGGACGAAGAAACCTGTCATGGCAGGCGACATTATCGCTATCATGGGCCTTGAGGATTTCGAGATTGGCGACACAGTGGCCGACTTCGAGAACCCGGAAGCCCTGCCTCCAATCCATGTTGACGAGCCTACCATGAGTATGCTGTTCACAATCAATAACTCCCCTTTCTTCGGCAAAGAAGGAAAGTTCGTCACTTCACGCCACCTGCGCGAACGTCTTTATAAAGAGACAGAAAAGAACCTCGCCCTGAAAGTAGAGGATACTGAATCGCCAGACTCGCTCATGGTTTACGGACGCGGCATCCTTCACCTCAGCATCCTTGTGGAAACAATGCGCCGTGAGGGTTATGAGTTCCAAATAGGGCAGCCCAAGGTACTCCTTAAAGTTATCGACGGAAAGAAATGCGAGCCAGTGGAGGTCCTTAATGTACAAGTGCCTGAAAATTTCGCCGGCCGCGTCATTGAACTCGCCTCACAACATAAAGGGGAAATGACAAATATGACTCCAAAAGGTGATAGGATGAACCTCGATTTCGATATCCCTGCTCGAGGCCTTATAGGGTTGAGAAGCGCAATGCTCACTGCTACCGAGGGCGAAGCCGTTATGTCGCACCGTTTTAAGGATTATGAGCCATGGAAAGGTGAGATGGAAACCCGCGACGTGGGCGCACTTATCGCTATGGAAACCGGTCAGGCCGTGCCATACGCCTTGTGGAAACTCCAAGACCGTGGCAAGTTCTTCGTCAGCCCTAACGAAGATGTCTATATGGGTGAGGTGATAGGTGAGAATACCCGCTCAAACGATATCGTCCTTAATGTTAATAAAACTAAACATCTTACCAACGTGCGCGCCTCTGGCTCTGACGATAAGATAGTGCTTATACCTCCGGTAAAGATGTCACTCGAAGAGTATATGGAGTATATCCGTGATGACGAATATCTCGAAGTGACCCCAAAGAGCTTGCGTTTGAGAAAGATTATCCTCGATGAAATTGAACGCAAGAGGAGCAGTAGAAAGAGCGAAGATATCATCTGATACCGTATCTCTCTGATAATAAAGATAATAAGGCGTCGGCTTCGTTAATGAAACCGATGCCTTTCTCTTTCCACTCTCGCATAACACCCCGGTTTGCTCCCCTGTAACTATCAACTTCTGACAAATATTCGGCATAACCTTGCTCTAACTGTATGAACATCGGACGCATCTTGTGGCATATTGCCTGCGCCTTGCCGAAATCGTCCTCGTCAATGGCCTCATTTAATATCACAAGGTTCTTAATAGTGCTTTCTACAAATGCCTCAAGTACTTCTTTTATCGCTTGCTCGTCATTGTCGAAAAGACTGCATAAGGTTGGGAAGTCGTCAGTATATTTGCACCTGTCGTCGCTGCCTTGTATGGTGTTAATACCCAATAGCTTGGCAAGGTCTTTTATTAGAAACGGCTTTTTCAAATAACCATAATATCCTTCCGATTTTGCCTCCCTCTCACTATATTCGTCTCTCGCCGTCATAATGACAACCTTCTTGTTCGGTGAGAGCTTGTTAATTGTTCTTAACACTTCAGACCCGCTGAACACGCCCATCTCCCTGTCGGTGATGATGTAGTCGTATTTTTCTATTTCAGATAGGATAATCTCAAACTCAGACGCGGTGTGGCAGACATCTGCCTCATGGCCTAACTTGTCAATCATTGAACTGATGACGGCAAGCAGACTGTTGTCATCATCAATAATTAGAATGTGTAACTTCTTGTTAATAAATGTGTTATACTCTTGTTCCTTTTTCTCTTCCACAGGCTCTACTTGTGTTACCGGTATCTCAATCTCGAAATGGCTTCCCTTGCCAACTTCCGATTTTAATGTTAGCCTGCCTCCAAGCAGCTCGATAAGCCCTTTCACCACATAAAGCCCGAACCCGTTGCCTTCTGCCGCACTTTTGTTTTCCTCTATCCTGCTGAATGGAGTGAAAATCTCCTCTACCTTGTTCTCCGGAATGCCGATGCCTTGGTCAATAATGCTGAAAATCAGCCTGTTGTTTCTGTAATAAACTCCGAAATGAATGTCGCCCTCTATTGTGTATTTTATGGCGTTGGATAAGATGTTGCTTACAATCTGCTTGATTTTCAATGAGTCGGAGCTGATATGGAAATCATCGGGAATGTGTTTGTGGTAAACAAGGTTGAGGCGTTTGTTCTCCGCGATAGGTTTGAAGATAGCCTCTATTTTATCGCATAACAAAGAGACGTTGAAGTCGGAACGGACAACATATTGTCGGCCTTGCTCAAGGCTTGAAAATTCGAGTAAGTTAGATAATAGTGACAAGATGTGCTCTGAGGAATACTTCATTGATTTGAGGTGCTCGTCATCGCTGTTCGGGTTGTCAATCTGCATCAGCTCGATATTTCCTATTATTGATGCGAGAGGTGCCTTGATGTCGTGCGAGACAGAAAGCAGCAGCTTATGACGGCTGTTCATTATTTCTTCGGTCTGCCTCTTTGCGTCCTCAGTCTCTTTCCTTGCCTTGCTGACCTTCTTCATATCTCTGAAAATCAAGAAGATAAAGATGAAGATGCAGGCTAAGGCGATGGCGCAGGTGTAAATAGAGTAGTTGATGTTCCTTTTGATAATTGACTCGCTGAGAAGTATCTCGTCCATCACTGACGCCAGCGTCTGCCGATGGAAGAGCAACAGCAGCTGCGACAACTCCTCGCTTATCTTCTGGTCTGCCTTGATGAAGTCATGGTATTGTCTTTCAATCTTATTAAGTCGTTCGAGATATAGCTTGCGGCCTTTTTCAGAAGATATTTGGATGTCTTTCATCAAATCCTCTTTGTTGTCGGGCGTCTCCTCTATTATTGTGTCGAAGGTGGTTGTCGTAACAATAATAACGCTGTCGTTAGGAGCATCGGAGGAGAAAAGGCGTTGGAAAAACGACTTCTTTTCTGCCTTTCTGACGATGGTGTCTTGCTTTGAGATGGGTATTATCTTGATTTTCTTTTCAGGAGCCTTATAGTTTGAAAGAAGCTTGTTAATCTCATCGTAAGGGTTGAAGAAGTCGTAATGGTGCGATATCTGTTTGATAATGTGTTCCTTACGTTGCATCAAAGAAAGAATGTCGTTGACGGTGTTAAGGTTGGACTCGTCTTTGTTTGAATAATAGGTCAGAGAGTCGTTGTTATTTGAAATGACAGACAGCGTCTGCTCGAAATGGACGAGCTGCGCGGGGTCGCCGGTGAAAGTGTATGTCTGGGCATAGGATTGTGCCTCGTTGACATGCTGGATAAGCTCGTTGGTGATAGAGAGGACTTTCTCGTTTCGGGCGATGTTGTTCCTCTGATTCTGAATGGTTTTTCTTAGGTTTGAGAAATAAATCAGCACTCCAGCGCAAAGAATGATGGCAACAAAATATATTATCGCCGCCTCGAACCGTATGCGCCGCTCATATTGTCTTTTTCTAATAACTCTTTTTCTCATTTGTGCAAAAATATAAAAATTCGTCGATACTAATGAAGTTCTGATAAAATAAACTATATTTGCGCATTATTTTGTTAGAAAAATTTTTTATGAAAAAGTATTTGATTTTTGCACTTATTGTGATGCTTTTTGTTGGCTGTTCAAAGAAAAGGAATATTACACTGTTGAATAGCAGCGATTTTGAAACTGTAATTGATGGAAAGGGAGTCTCGCTCTATACATTGAAGTCGGGATTTCTGACGATGCAGGTGACAAACTATGGCGGCCGGGTGGTGTCGTTATGGGTGCCTGACAACAGTGGGAGTTACGATGATGTGGTTCTTGGATATGAGAATATCAATCGTTATGTCAATAATGAGGGTGAGCGGTTTTTAGGAGCAGCTGTTGGTCGTTGCGCAAACCGTATCGGAGGAGGCTCTTTCTCAATAGACGGAAAGATGTTTGAGACGTTTAAGAACGATAACGGGAACACCTTGCACGGTGGAGAGTTCGGTATCGACAGGATTGTTTGGGACGTTGACTCTGTCACGGAAAACGCTATCTTCTTCCACACTGTCCTTGCTGATGGAAAGGACGGGTTCCCGGGTAACTTGGATATCCGCATGAGCTATGTGCTTACCCCGGAGAATGAGTTCCGTGTGGAATATTTTGCCACTACCGACGCGCCTACTTTATGTAACCTGTCGCACCATTCGTTCTTTAACTTGAAAGGGGAGGGGAACGGTGATGTTCTCGACCATGAGCTTACTATTAACTCACAATTCATCACTGTGATAAATGACAGGCTTGTTCCAAACGGGAACTTTGTTGCGGTGAAAGGCAGCCCGATGGACTTCTCGGAGGGAAAGACTATAGGACGCGACATAGAGAAATACCATCCTCAGATGGAAAATGCTAAAGGATATGATTTTAACTATGTGATTAACAAGCCAATAAGGTCGATGGGTGTTGCTGCAACGGTAATTGAGCCAAACTCGGGAAGAAAGATGATTGTTTCTACTGACCAGCCGGGAATACAGTTTTATAGCGGTAATTTCTTCGATGGCAAGACTAATGGGAAAAATGGAATGCCATTGGGTTACAGGGGCGGTTTCGCTCTTGAGACGCAGCAGTTCCCTGATGCAGTCAATCATCAGGCCTTCCCAAGCGTGGTGCTTAGGCCGGGCGAGACCTATCATCATACCTGCATCTATGGCTTTGAGATTCTGCCGAGGAAATAAACCTTAATAAAGACTTTTCTTTCAGAAAAACAAATTGTCTTAGGGATTATTGTGATTGAAGAGCTGTTGCCATCGATTATCATGATGAGTCTGTCAGCAATAATGTGTGAATCCGCCTTCTGAGTATCAAGAAGTTATAACCGCTTGTTCGTTAGCGGACAGCAATAAAAAAGAGTGTGTGCCGTCAGCATTGTAATTGACGGCACACACTCGGCTTTTAGAGATACGGCTTATATTGAACGGTCAATCTTCCAAGCGAAAGCTCTTAACCCTAACTCTGCCGTTGCATTGTCGTGATTGTGTAATTCATTCATGATGTTATCCACTTTGTCGTCATCGACGAAGGTGAGGATAGCGTCGTTGAATGTTGGCCACGTGTGGGTGCCGAAGTGAGGCTCTCCGGTGTCACTGCCGCGACCTGTAATCTCATTCCATTTTGTGAATCCCCTCACTCCTTGTGTTTCAAGGAGCTGGGAGATTTCTTCGTAATATGCTTGGTTATAAGCGATGAATATTGCTGTCATATTATTTCAGTTTATTAGTTTTTTAAGGCAAGTCTTGCTGCTTTTTTCTCTTGTCTTTTCATTCTTCTTGAGATAAAAATAGCGTACAGTGTAGGAATGAGCACGAGGGTGATAAGTGTTGATATTGAAAGACCCCATGCGACCACAACACCAAGTCCGTTCCACATCTCCGCACCTTCACCAGAGCCTACGGCAAGAGGAATCATACCGAGAACGGTGGTGAGTGTCGTCATTAAGATAGGACGAAGACGCTGGCGTGATGCAGTGACAACCGACTCGTTGATGCTCATGCCGCGTTCGAGGCAGAGCCTTGTGTAGTCGATGAGAACAATACCGTTCTTTACCACAATACCCATAAGAATCATGACACCTATCAACGCCATGACACCCATTGCTAAGCCGTGAACCCTGATGCCGATGAGAACGCCTGTGATAGCAAATGGCACAGAGAACATGATGACAAACGGGTCGAGTAATGACTCGAACTGTGATGCCATAACGACATAGACAAGTATGATTATTAAGGCGATAAGCATGAACATGTCGGAGAACGCCTCCTGCTGATCCTCGTAGTCACCAGCAATCTTTACAAGGAATTCTGACGGAATGTCGGCCTCGTCGATACATCTCTGGGCTATAGTGACGGCGTCACTTAAGGCGTAACCCTTGGCAACGATGCCGGATATTGTCACGAGACGCTCACGGTCTTTTCTTGTGATGGTAGGTGGTGTGTGACCCTCCACAATCTTTGCCACCTCACTGAGTCGCACGGCTTGACCGGCTCCACCGTAAAGGACAATGTTCTCGATATCCTCAATGCTTGTGCGGAACTCAGGGGCATATCTAACCCTGATGTTGTACTCGTCACCGTCCTCACGGAAGAATGACATGATAGAGCCGTTGATCCTGTTTCTCACATATTGAGACGCCGTCGCGATATTGATGCCGTTAAGCATAAGTTTCTCGCGGTCGAAGTCAACGTGAATCTCAGGAGTATATTCGTCACGGCTGATAAGCACTTGCGATATCACGTCGGTATTTTTCATGCTCTCAGCAATATCCTTTGCAATACGGTCGGAGACGTTGAAGTCATATCCGTATATTTCAAGTTTAACACTTGTGGTTGAACCCATACCCATACCTTCGGAGACGTTGTATTTCTTGATTAAAACGTTGTTCTTCAGGTCTTTACGTATCAGCTCTGCTATTTCCTGTGTGCTTCTGTTACGTTCGGTCTTTCTTCCAAGGTTAAGGTTCATGTTAAGGATATGTGTGCCGTTACTGTTCATTGACGCAAAAGCGTTATCTTCGTCAGCAACACCATAGTTGTAGTTCACAATCTTCAGCTCAGGAATCTCCCTCATATATTTCTCAGAGAGTTCTGCTGCTAACTGTCCTGTGATGTCTTCTTGTGTTCCAACGGGCAGCTCGATGCTTATAGACAGACGTCCCATATCCATGCTCGGCATGTATTCGGTCTTCATACCCGGAACGGTAAGCATCACAGTGGAGATGAATATTATTAATGCTATGACAACCACAACAGCACGATGTGTCACTGCCCAGTTGATGAGTCGGCCGTAGCCGCGGCTTAACGCGTCGAGTGCGCTATTGATAGGCTTGAATAATAACTGGTGCCATTTGTGAGTGCCTGGGTCCTGCTTGAGCATCTTTGAGCACATCATAGGCACTAATGTCAATGCCGCTGATGTTGACACAATCATGATGATACTTACGATCCAGCCGAGCTGGTTGAAGAATGCTCCTACAGTGCCGCTGACCATGGTGAGAGGAAGGAACACCGCCAACATTGTGAGGGTGGAGGCGATAACAGATATTGACACCTCCTGCGTGGCGTGTACTGCCGCCTCTTTGGGCTTCACCTTCTTGTCTATCTGCGATGTGATGTTCTCCAATACCACGATAGCGTCGTCAACAACCATACCGATGGCGATGGTCAACGCACTCATTGAGATGATGTTAAGGGTGTTGCCCGTCGCAAACAGATATATCACCGAGGCGACTAATGAGATAGGTATTGAAAGTACGATGATTAATGTTGCCCTCCATCTGCCAAGGAAGATGAAAACCACGAGCATCACTATGAAGAAAGTGGTTAAGATGGTGTCCTTTAATGAGTTAATGGTGTTGACAATGTTCTCTGAGCCATCAATGATGATGTTCACCTTGACATCAGAAGGGAGGTCGTTCTGTATTTTCTTGAGTTCGCGTTTGATGCCGTTAGAAACCTTCACGGCGTTAGCGTCGGTCTGCTTCTGAATAGTGACCATGGCACCTTGCACCATGTTGGTATATACCTTCTGCAAACGTTCCTGCTCGCCGTCGTTCACGATAGCGACATCTTTTAAGTAAATGGGTTTGCCGTTGAAAGAGCCTACGACGACGTTAAGCATCTCGTTTGCCGACTTGAACTCTTTCTCTACTCTTACGGCGTAGGTGTTTGAGCCTATGTCGATGTTGCCGGCAGGTGTGTTCTTGTTTTCGGATGCGAGGGCAGAAGAAATCTGCTCCACTGTTAATCCGTATGCCTCTATCTTGTTAGGGTCAACGAAGACCTGAATCTCACGCTTCGGGGCTCCGGACACTGATACTGTGCCGACGCCCGAAATCCTCGCCAATGGTGTGGCTAACTTGTCGTCAAGGATTTTGTCTAATGCTGGAAGACTCTCTTCTGCTGTGGCTGACAACAGCATGATAGGCATATCCTCCATGTTGAACTTGAAGATTGTAGGAGTCCCCGCCCCATCAGGAAGTGACTGCCTCACCATGTCGAGCTTGTCCCTAACGTTGTTTGTCGCCTCATCAATATCAATTCCGTATTCGAATTCCAACGCTATGACGGAGACGTTCTCCTTTGATGATGAGGAGAGGTGCTTCAAATCGCTGACGCCGTTAAGGGTGTTCTCCAAGGTTTTAGTGATATTGGTCTCAATATCAGCTGCGCTTGCTCCCGGATATGATGTCATTACCATGATGGTGTTCTCGCCCATGTCGGGGAAGAGGTTGATTGACAGTTTGCTGAGTGCGAACACACCCAAGATGGCAACCGTCACAAACACCAACGATACTGTAACCGGATGATTGACTGATTTTCTATATAAACTCATGATTCTATTTATTTTACCACCTCAACTTCTATTCCGTTCTTTAATCTTGTCTGGCCTGATGTCACTATTGTGGAGTTGTCATCGATGCCGCTAATGATCTCGTACTTGGTGCCTATTCTGCGTCCGAGTTCAACAGCGTTGTATTTTACTGTGCCGTCTTCATTCAGGACATAGACGTATTGCTCGCCTGAGCCCACCTGTTTTATCACTGCCCTGTCCGGAACAGTAACCCTGTAGTTGTCACCGTAGTTCAGTGTTACGCGTGCGAACATGCCGGGACGCAGCTCGAGCCCTTTGTTCTTGAAACTCACCTCGACAGGGAAGGTGTGTGTCTTTGAGTCTATTGTAGGATAGATAAGGTCAACAGTGCCGTGGAACACCTTGTCGCCATAGGCCTCTGTGCGTATCTCAGCATCCATACCCTTGCGAATCTTCGAGAACATGCTCTCGGAGACGTTGACAAGCATCTTCACCTTGTCGATTTTCTGGATGACGAAAAGCGGCTGCGACATAGAGTACATGTCTCCCTCATCGTAGTTTCTCGCTGTCACAACACCATCTGTCGGACTGGTTAAGATGGTGTTCTCCAAAAGGTTCTTGTACGTCTTCTTCGAGACGTCGTATTTCAATGTCATCGCCTCGTAATCTGATTGTGAGGTGGCTCCAATCTCATAGAGCTGCTTTATCCTGCCGTATTCGATGGAGTCGTTAACCATCTGGAGGTGTGCCTTGTCGAGGTTTATCATGTCCATATAGGCGAGAGTCTGCCCGGCCTTGACGTTGTCGCCCACCTCAACCAGAATCTTGCTGATACGTAGTGCCGACTGTGGTGCAATGTTGTTTACGATGTCGGCCTCGATGGTTGTCGGATACACCGACAGCTGCGGGACATATTCCGCATTCACCCTCTCGACTCTTACCTTAGGCTTCTCCTGAGCTGCTTCGTTCTGTGTGTTATCCTGTTGTGGCTGCCCGCATGAAATCAATGCCATGGCGGCGCAGACTGCAAAAATTGTGTTTAGCTTTTTCATTATTCTACTATTTTTTTCCTTTTTCATATTAATATTCCAATCCTGCTATTTCGTTGAGCGATGCCTTGGCAACCATGAAGTTATAGATGGCTTGGCTCATGGTGAGTTGTGCCTGCACCAAGGCGAGCTGCGCATCATTTAGCTCCACGAGTGTGGCTTTTCCAAGCTCGTACATCTTTGATGCAATGTCGTAGCTCTTCTGCGCCATCTCAAGTGTGGATTCTGCCGCGATGTAGTTCTTCATATATGTTGACATCTGGTTGTTGTAGTTCTTTACCGCGATGTTGAGGTTCCTCTCGGTGTCTTCCCTGTTCATCTTGATGATGTCTTTCGACACTTTCGACTGCTTGATGCTGTTGTGTTTGGAGAATCCGTCGAAGATAGGGATGCTCAGGCTGACGCCGAGTGTGGAATAAGGGTTCCAAATCATGTCGAAATTGTCACCCATCGCCATATAACTATATGAGAAGGCGGCGGAAAGTGTCGGGATGTATTGGAACTTCGTCATCTTTAACGAGATGTCAATCTGTTTCTCCTGCATGTCTAACTGAATGAGTGATGAGTTGTTGTTGAGGTCGATAGTGTCGTTAAGGTTATAAACGAGCATCTCGTCCTTATATTCGTCAAGGTTGCCGGAGATGCCTATCTTGGTGGACAAGTCGATGCCCATCACGGCTTTAAGCTGCCAGATGGCGAGGTCGATGGCGGCTAATGCGCTATATACGTTAGGCTCCGCATTGCTTACGTTGACCTGTGCCCTCAGAAACTCGTATTCTGACAGCTTGCCGGCGTTGTATTTCTTTTGCGCCTGGTCGAAGTTGTTCTTAGCATTATCATACACCTCTTTATATACGTCATACATCTCTTGGGCGAGTAATACGGCGTAGTATGACTGCTTCACTTTGGCTATCATGGATATTTTCGATGAGCGGGCTTGCTCAACGGCCATTTCTACATTCAATGACGACAGCTTTAGGCTCTGCCATAACTGCGCGTTGATGACAGGCATGCTCGCGTTGACACCTAAGTTGACGTTGTTCCACTTTCCTACCGCAATCTCCATCGGCGGCTGCCCCGGAAGCTCCATCGCCATGACTTGTTTCTTCAATGTCCTCTGGTAACTGCCACTCGCGTTGATGTTTGGATAAAGCGAGGCGTATGTGCCTTTCTTCGCATACCCAGTCTTCTGAATAGTAAGCTCGGCAATCTGAATGCTGTTGCTCTCCTCAAGAGCAATCTCAATCGCTTGGTCTAAACTGATGATGAGTGAGTCCTGCTCCTGTTGTGCCGATAACCTCGTATTAATTAATAGGAGGCACGACAATGTTAGTGCTAAGATGATTCCTTTGTTTTTTGACATATTATGATTTTTTTGTTATCGTACTTTTTTTAACGTGCAAAAATACTCATAAATTGAATGTGATTATTTTGAAAATAGAATTATTCACCAATGATTTTTGTTGTCTCAATGAATGTTTTTCCATTTTCAATGAAAATGGGCAAATAACAACAATAAAATGTTATTTTAGTTTCTTAATTTTTTATTAATTCAGATATGGAAAAATGATTTATTTTTGCCACAAAATAAATGGTATATGAAGGCTAAGATTTATGGCGTTTTTATTCTTATCGAGGCGTTTTTCATGTTGATAGCTTCGATGGTGGCTTTCTATTATAATATCACCGCCGGAGAAAAAGATGTTCTTTCCATGTTTGCTGCCACTATGGTGACCGGAATCTTTGGGTTCATACTGCTTTCGGCGGGAAAGGAGAAGGCTAAGAAAGATAATAATGGCGATGTGAAGATCAACAGTCTAACCATGAAGGACTCTTTTATCGTGGTGACAATGACATGGGTGCTGTTCGCTGTTTTCGGCATGCTTCCATTCATCTTCACGGGTGCGATAGAAAACGTCACAGATGCTTTTTTTGAGTCGATGTCTGGCTTTACCACTACAGGAGCCACCATCATGGATGATATTGATTTCCAGCCTCATGGCATACTTTTCTGGAGGAGCATTATCCAATGGCTCGGAGGCTTGGGCATCATAGTGCTGTTTCTTGCCTTCATTCCTGCCATTAATAAGAATTCTAACAAGACCATGCTTTTCTCGGCGGAGACTACCGGTATCGGCGTACAGAAGCTGCATCCTAAGATGGCTGTCACCGCACGCCGCCTCTGGGCAATATATATCTTATTCACTGTTATCTGTGCCCTCGTCTATTGGGCTGGTCCAATGAACTTGTATGATGCCGTGTGTCATGCCTTTACCACCATGTCAACCGGCGGCTTCAGCACTCACCAGTCGAGTATAGGCTTTTTCAATTCGAGATATGTGGAGTACGTATGCTCCATCTTCATGCTCTTGGCTGGAATAAACTTCTCTCTTTACTACTTCTTGTTCAGGGGCAATTACGGGGTCTTCGCGAAAAACGAGGAGCTGCATTGGTTCCTTGGTGTGGTGGCAGTGGCTGTCATCATCTTCTGCTCATTGTTCTATTTCGCCCCGAATGCGGAGAATGTCTTCACCGATGTCTCCTCCTATCCCGAAGATTCGTTTGAGGCACGTTTCCGTACGTCTCTGTTCCATGTGGCAACGATTATCTCGTCAACAGGGTATCAGGGTTCCTGTTTTGACTACTCCTTGTGGGGTGGGCTTTTCCTCATTCCTACCTTCCTCCTGATGCTTAGCGGTGCGTGCGCCGGCTCTACCTCTGGAGGTATCAAGCTGATTCGTTTTGTGATATGCTTCAAGTCTATCAAGAACACTGTCAAACAGATGCTTCATCCGAGTGCGGTCTTCACCGTCAGGGTGTCGAAAGAGGTGATTTCTAACGATATCCTTCTCAGGACATTGAATTTCCTCTTCTATTATTTAGTGATATGCTTGGTGAGCGTGGTGGTACTTGTTCTCGCCGGCTGCCCCTTCGAGGAAAGCATCTTTAACACTATCACCTCGTTGAGTAACATCGGCCCCGGACTCGGCTCAACAGGCCCTTCCGCCTCCTTCTCCGGCATCTCCGACATGGCAAAATGGGTCATGTCGTTCCTGATGCTCGTCGGCCGCCTTGAAATCTTCACCGTCCTAATTATCTTCACCCCATCATTCTGGAATAAAAAATAATAAGTCGAGCGTTTTGTTGATTTACATTGGCGTTTTGTTGAAAAGTTTATTTCAATAAAAACCAATTGACTATTTTTGCAGCCGTATGAAAATCTTTAAGGAAATATTTTTGAACATCACGGATAAACACCGCACCTTGATTACGTGGACTCTGGTGTTTGTCTTCTTCTTCTTCTCAATGCTGAGGACTGGTTTCCTCTTCTCCTTGATTCATGCTCTTATTATTACAGGGGCAATGGCTGGGGTCAGCTTTGTTGAGACTAAGATTATTGTCCGTAACCTTTTGCAGAAAAGGAAGCGCGTGATGTTCTATTTAGTAAACATTGTTTTTATTTCCGCCATCTCCGCGTTTTTTTTGTTATTCCAATTCAAGGTTGTTGACGTGATGCGTGCCGTGTTGCCAGTGGTTCCACCGGTTGAAAACACTGATATGATGTATAAGTTTCTGTACAGGCTGCTGATGTTCACAACCGTTGCATCATTTTCGGCTATTACCTACCTGCAGAAATGCGAACAGGAGACAAAACGTGTATCTAATGAGTTGAAAATCGAGAATATGAATATTGAGCTGCGCTACCTGAAATCGCAGATAAATCCCCATTTCCTATTTAACGCCTTGAACAACATCTACTCCCTCGTTTATACTCAAGACGAAAAGGCTCCTGACAGCGTGCTGAAACTGTCGGAAATGCTGCGCTATGTGATGGTTGACTGCCAGGCGGATAAGATTTCTATCGATAAGGAGATGAAGTTTATTGACAACTATATCGATTTCCAGATGATGAAGCATGAGTCTCAACGTAATATCTCTTTCGAGAAGAATATCAGTAACTTGGGAATGCTTATACCACCGATGATTTTCCAGCCTTTAGTAGAGAACAGCTTTAAGTATTCAAGGATTGAAAACGACCCTGATGGCTTTGTCCGCTTCTACATCTCTCAAGATGAAAAGACTATCGAGTTCGTGGCAGAGAACTCTGTCAAGGTGACGAATATCCCTATGATGTCGAACAACAAGAAACCGGGCAGCGGGATAGGGCAGGAGAATGTGAAGAAAAGATTGAAGCTGTATTATAAAGACGACTATTCTTTCACCGTAAAGAATGAAAACAATATATATACTGCTATTGTTAAGATAAAGATATGATTTTGTACTAACTCTGTAATTGTCTGAATATGAAGAAGTATAACGTTTTGATTGCTGACGACGAGTTTCCTGCAAGGAAATTGCTGCAGGAATATGTTCAGAAAGTTGAATCCCTGAATCTGTTGGATTGCTGCTCCGACGGCCTTAAGGCTTTAGATGTGCTAAGAAATCAAAAGGTGGATATCGTCCTTCTTGATATTCAGATGCCTGACCTTACAGGGCTCGAATTGCTAAAATGTATCGACAACCAACCATCTATTATTCTCACGACTGCATATTCTGAATATGCAGTCGATGCTTTTACCCTTGGAGTTGTTGATTATCTTCTTAAGCCGTTCGACTTCACCCGCTTCCTTCAGGCTATTAACAAGGCTATAGAGCATTGCCGCGAACGTGTGAGCTCTTCGGCAGAGAAATATATTATGGTGAAGGCCGATTATAAGCTATATAAGATAAACTACTCGGACCTGCTTTTTATCGAAGGACAGCACGAATATGTCACCTTCCATACCAAGGAAAAGCGCGTGACGGCTTTGTATTCACTAAAAAATCTTGAAGACACTCTCCCAAAGGAACTCTTTATCAGGGTTCATAAGTCGTATATTGTATCAATAAACTTTATTGAGGATATCGATAAGACAACAGTAACCATTGCTGGAAATAAAATCCCGGTGGGCGCAAGCTATAGAGATGCGCTCATCGGGAAACTATACTGATGTCTTCCGCTAACAGCGATGTCTCTCAATGGAATAGCTCGACGGCTTCTGATAGACCCTTAAATCAAACTTTGGTATCACGGCATAGACATGGTCGAAAATGTCGCTCTGAATGTCCTCGTATGCAATCCATTCCTTGTTGGCACTGAAACAATAAATCTCGATAGGTATTCCGAACTCAGTGGGCGCCTTCTGTCTTACCATCACCGTAAGCTCTTGATTTATATTTGGATTGTTGACGAGGTATTGCTTCAGATACGCCCTGAAAATCCCTAAATTTGTCTGCCGCCTCCCATTGACAAGGCTCGAAGTGTCAACATTGTTCTCCTTGTTGTATTTCTCAATCTCCGCTTCTTTGTCAGTGACATACCTTGAAACGAGCTGGAACTGTTTGAAACGCGTTAGCATCTCAGGTGTGCAGAACTGTACACTGTCGGCATCGATAACGAAAGAACGTGAGATCCTTCTTCCTCCCGAATCCGACATCCCTCTCCAGTTGGTGAAAGGGTCTGTTATTAAAGAATATGTTGGTATTGTCGTGATGGTGTTGTCCCAATTCTGTACCTTTACCGTTGTCAACCCTATATCTGTGACAACACCGTCGGCATTGCCTTTCACTATCCAGTCGCCAATGCGGACCATGTCATTGACACTCAGCTGTATGCCGCCCACAAATCCAAGTATCGGGTCCTTGAATACCAACATAAGCACTGCCGAAAGTGTTCCAAGTCCTATTAAAAGGTTCTTGATATCTTTGTTTGTCAATGTCGCGATGACCAAAAGGATACATGCTATCGCAAGTATGGTCTTTATCACCTGAACAAAACCTTTTATCGGCCTGCTTTTCGAGACATCAAAAGAGTTGTAGATATCTACAAGTGAGTCGCTTATGGTGTAGAGTATGCCGGTATATGTGATAATCTCTAACACTCTGGCAATCACAATGATTATCGAGTCAAAAGTGGCGAAGTCAGGTGCCACCTCTGTGATTAACGAGCGTGCCGCAAATATTGGAGCAAGTAACGAGAGCCTGATAGCGAGCCCGTTGCTCAAGAAGAAGTCATCGTATTTGCTCGAACTCTTTCTGATTAGAGACCACAGCACTTTTTTTAAGATGAACTTTGTGCCGAGAAACAAGAGATAACAGACAAATGCGAGCGAGATAATGGCAATGACCTGAGCTATGTCAGAGGCGTATCCTTCTCCAATATGGATGCGCTCGCCTATTGTTTCAAGAAGAGTAAGATATTTCTTTATCATAATCTATTCTAAATGGTGTTGGGTAAAAGAATGTTTAAACTAAGGTGGTTGTTTACAATCTCAATGTCCTTCTGCATCATGACAGCCTCGCCATCAATGTTTACAAAGTCTTCTTTCTCCCTTATTACCTTGATTGACTTGGCTTTGTAAATGTCAACGAACTGTGTCTTGTCAATGTTGTTGGTAATAAGTCGCTCAGCGACATATCCGACTTCAAGAATGTTGGGTTTCTTGAAGATACAGACGTCGAGCATTCCGTCGTTAAGAGATGCCTTGGGCGATACGGATGCGTTGAAGCCGAACTGGTTGGAGTTGGCGAAAGAGACGAAAAGCGGCTTGCAATCAAATTCTAACCCGCTGTCGAGAATGACGTGATAGAAGTTTGGCTTGAAACGCGGGTATTCCTCCGTGATGAACTTCAGGTATGTCTTCAGTCCTCTCCTCGGATCGTTAGCGAAGAAGTTTGCCACGAGCGCGTCGAACCCTATGCCTGCAATGCTTATGAATGGCACTCCGTTGACCGTTGCTGTGTCAATCTTTGATACAACACCGTTGTTTATTACATCGTTGATGACCCTTTCAGGTTTTAACGAAAGGTGAAGATGGCGGGCGAGACCGTTGCCAGAGCCAAACGGAATAATAGCAAGCGCCTGCCTTGTCCCGATGAGGGGAGACGCTATCTCGTTGATGGTGCCGTCACCACCAACAGCAGCCACAATGTCAACATCGTCTTCAATGGCTTTCTTAGCAAGCTTGGTGGCATGCCCCCCGTATTCAGTGAATATTATTGAATAGTCAAAAAGGTCTTTATTGATTTGATTGTCAACTATTTGTGGAAACCTCGACTTGTTGTGCCTTCCTGAAATAGGATTTACAATAAAAACTATCTTTTTTTTCATTATCTATGTAACCTATTGTTAATCATTCTGTTATTATACTGTTGTAATCTAAGTCTGAACTCATGCTCCGTCTCTTTCCAGTCCTTGTCTCTGCCATCAACGATGTTTGTCTTTAATGTTGAGTCGTTTCTTATATCAAAAACTCCGGTTGTCTCGTTCCCGTTGTTTTGTATGAAATATTCACCGTCGCAATATAGGTAGATGTTGTTGGTGAAACTAGCGAAACAGGTCTTCTCGGTGCTGTCAAAGACGTTGCGTCCGAATGTGAAGATGGTGTCGTTCAACCCTAATGCGGCGAGAATGCTGATGCCAATATCGGTTTGCTGTGCCATGATTTTTGTTTTCTCTGGCTCGATGACCGATGGGGCATAGAAGGCTATCGGCACTCTGTATTGGCCGTAATCGTTAAGATACTCCTCGAAATGATGTTCGGGGCATACATGGTCGGCGGTGAAAACGAATATAGTGCTGTCGTACCAGCTGTAAGCTGACATGGTCTCGAAGAACTTCCTCATGGAGTCGTCGGCATATCGCACTGTCTTCTCGAACTCGGTTCTGTATGAGCCTTCCGGAACCGAGTATCCATGTGGGATAGTGAAAGGGTGGTGTGATGACAAAGTGAAGACGGCGGCTGCGAACGGCTTCCTCATCTCATTGATTGTCTGTGCTGTGAACTGTAGGAAAGGCATGTCAGGTATCCCCCAAGTACCATCGTAGTCGCTATCGTTCGCATATTCGTCCCTCCCGAAATATGTGTCGAAACCCGCTGAAGACGACGTGGCGTCAAAACTCATGGTGCCGTTGTTACCACCATGGAAAAAGGCTGTCGCATAGCCGTTCTCTTTCATCACCGTTCCTAAGCCTTCTATTTGGTTGCCGGCATAAGCAGATGATACATAGTCGTTTGCCATAAGTGAAGGGATGCCGCTTAATATAGATGGCACTGCCTCAATCGATTTACGACCATTTGCCATTCCGTTAAAAGTGACGCTTCTTGAGAAAATAGAGTCAAGAAATGGAGTGAGACTCTTTTCAATGCCGCTGTTGTAATACCTTATCATTTCCTGCCCAAGACTTTCCATGATAACAATCATCACATTGTAATTGTTTGCTTCGCCCTTTATATATCTGTTCGCTGTCTGCTCCCCTTTGACCGGCGAATAGAGACTGTCAATGACGCTGTCTTCAAAATATGTTATCTTTTTCAGCGTCGGCTTTGAGCCGCTCCTCCCTATAGTGAAAGGTGTGTTGAGCACCAATGGCATGTTGCGCGTCTCAGTGTATTCTGCAGCCGTCATTATCCTTATTGGCTTAAGTTGTAAACCGCCCCTTATGCCTATGGCTGACGCTATTATCATCGTAATGAATATGATAGTGTGCCGAAGATACCATCTGCCCTCGCTGTTGTCCGCACTCCTCAGCTTTGTCTTCCTTGTGATGATGATTATCAACGACAAAAACACAAGGAATATGATTGCCATATACCAGAAATCTCTAAGGAATGACGCGATAAGAGAGCCTTGGTTCCCTTCGTCCCACCTGATGAACTCAACCAGCTCGTTAGTCATCCTCTTATCGATGAATCGAAAGTAGATTACGTCAATCAGGTTGAGTGCCACCGCAATAGAGTTGCCTATAATAAATAAGGTGTCAATTGTTTTCTTATAGGTGGCGCAATATTTTTTCTTAATAGGTATGCAGTAAAAAATTATTAAAGGCAGGTTGAATATCACAAGTGTCCAGATGTCGAACCTCATTCCTATGAAAAACAGTCTGAACTGCTCTCTGATTCCTACGTCTGGGAAAGTGCCGCGGTTAAATAGAAATAGTAACCATCTGCTCAAAGCAAGCAACAGCAGCATCACACCGAGGCGTGTTGCGAGCATTTTCCATAGTGACACTTCTTTTTTTGAAAACATGACTTATTTTTTGCAAAAATAATAATAAAAACGATATGAAAAAGTCTTTCTGGTTCAAAAGAAAAAACATTTGTAAAGGTTAAAAATAGTATCTTTGCAAAAGATTATGTTTTTTGTTTTGATGAAAGTTAAGTTGTTGATTTTATTAGTGATAGCCTCATTTTTCGCTTATTCGCAGCAAGGAGGCGGATATCCTTGTTATCCATTACCTGTGAAATATGAAATCGACCTTTCGGCTACTTTTGGCGAACTTCGGAACAACGCTTTCCATGCGGGAGTGGATATAAAGACCGGCGGCAAGGTGGGGAAGAGCGTTTATGCTGTTGCCGGCGGCTATGTGAGCAGGATAGGTGTGTCTCCATACGGATATGGAAAAGTGGTGTATATCACTCATGACGATGGCTTTATGTCGGTATATGCGCACCTTGATAGCTTTAACAGCACAATAGGCGGATATGTCAAGGAGAAACAGCTTGAGAGTCGCTCGTTTCGGCAGAACCTGATGCTAAAAAAAGATGAGATAAGGGTTTGTGCGGGTGATTTCATAGGCCTTAGCGGTGACAGCGGAGGATCCGGCGGTCCGCACCTGCATTATGAGATACGCGACGCAAAGACCCAGCATCCGATAAATCCTTACCTTTTCGGATTATCTATTGTTGACAACGTCAGCCCCGTCATCAACGGCTTGGCAGTGTATCCCGAACATCTCTCTTCCGTCAATGGAAACGAGTCGGCGGAATATTTCAGGTTGTCTAATAATAAATCGGATTATTCGGTCAACAAGGGCGTTATCAAAGTGAATGGCACCGTAACATTCGGTATCTCAACATTTGATCGCGCTGAAAATAATAATAATAAATATGGAGTTAACTCTATTGAGCTTTTTGCCGATAATGAGCTGATTTACAGTGTGTTGTTTGATGAGTTTTCTTATGATGAGACGCGCAGTATCAACAGCCTTATCGATTATGCGCGATATGTCAACGCAAAGAGACGCTATGTGCGCACCAAGATTGATGAGTATAATTATCTGAGCCTTTATGAGAAAAAAGATGGCAGCGTCACCTTGAAAGAAGGGGATACTGTTGCCATGTGTTTTGTGGTGAAAGATTTTTTTAACAATACCTCTACTTTGAATTTTATCTTGGTAGGTGATGAGCCGCTTATGGAATATTCTGTAAATCAATATAATAGCGATGTTTATCGAGTTGTGGGCGACACTGATTATTCTATTGAGCTTGATGGCTTGTCAGCGTTTTTCCCAAAGAAGGCCTTCTTCCGGTTCGAATATGTACAGGCCTTCACTGTTGACACCTTGAAGAATATCGCGTCTGATAATGCGTATGTCATTGGTTCAATGGATATTCCGTTGCAGAAGGCTGCCGAAATAAAGATTCGTCCTTCGAAGGAGTTTGCCTTTTCAGATAAGCTGTATGTCGCGACTGTCTCTGATGACGGCTCGTTCTCGTCGTTGGGCGGGAAAATGGTAGATGGCATGATGAATGTGAAATGTATGTCGCTGGGAATGTTCGCATTGGCTGCTGATACCGTCTCTCCTTCGGTGAAAACGTTGAATTTTCATGACAACTCTAACATCTCTGGAGTTAACAGGCTGAAAGTCAAGATAAAAGATTCAGAGACAGGTATTCGATCCTATGATATTTTTGTTAACGGACAATGGGTTGTTGGCGAATATGATGCCAAGAATGATCTATTGTTTTATGATGTTGATGGAAATATTCGTAATGGAAGTAACAAGATAGAGATTGTTGTAACAGACAATGTAGGGAACGAGTCTCGTCTTGAGAGCACTGTCTTTAGCGATTGACGAACTGGTAGGCTCCGGCATCAGGGGTGTCGCCTCTGAAAACACCATCAAGGTCGTATTGTAACAGACCTGTTGAGAATGCTGGATCTCCAATTCCGATAGCGGGTGACAGTGAGTCGAGATGAAGGTTAAACTTCGCATAATCAATAAACTTTGGTTCTTTATTAAAGATGCACCTTCGGAACAATGTGGTGTCGTTGTTGGCCAGTTTCGTTGTCATCAGGCAGTTGGCGAAATGATATGTGGTGTCGATGCTCTCTGGATAAAACTCGGTGTCAAACTCGTTTTCAAGGTTGCCGCAGACAATGCTGTTGTTCATGTCGAGCGAGAATGGGCAAACGTATGTTATGCCGTCTTGAGGGTTGTTGTAGAGGTTTGAAAGGAAAAGGGTAGGGGTCTTTCTTGTTGAGTTGGTCCAATAGTTTGCGATAGAGCAGTGGTTTACAAGGTATTGACCTCCACCGGTAAGAGCGAGCCCGTAGTTGCCGCAGTTGGCGATAACGGTGTTGCTTGCTCCGAAGTGATAGCAGTTGGCGTATATCCCAATTCCTGTGTGGTTCTCAATTCTTGTGTTGTTGATAAAGAGGGGTGCCATGTTGTCTTTGATAAAGCGTTGAGCCTGAATACCGATGAACCCATTCTTGATGATGGCGTGGTTGATAGAGTGCCCAAAGCCTTCTCTTGCCTCCATGAGCCAAATCCTGTCCCATTGTCCCGGCTCGTCATTATAGTATGATTCAAGTCTATCACCTTGAAACACAACGGGGTTTTCTGATGTGCCGTTCACAATGAGTTGGCCTTCGCTCCACGCCCATAATCCGCTGCCGTTATGGAAGTGGATTTGTGCGCCTTCTTCAATAGTCAGCGTCCCGTATGAGTTGATGATGGCTGCCCCATAAATGACGTAAGGTCTCTCAGCCGTCCAATGAATGTTCTCAAGGCTGTCTGCAACAATAGAATACCGTGTCCCATAAATAGGCTTGTCACCAATGATATAGTGCGCGTTCTGTCCGTATGCGTTGAGGCTTACAACGTTCTCGTTCCCGTTTGTGTTGAATACCAGCTTGTCTTCAACGAAGAACGGATTATTCTGGTCGGTGGGGTCAATGGTGACTTTCACGAAGACAAAGAGACTGTCGTTAGCGTATATCTCCTTGTCGTTGAAACAATGTCCTGCCTTCCCGTCGATGTTCACGCTGTAAGGTGAAGAAGAGCCGCCCGCCAACTGTATCGAGTTGATTTTCAGGTTCTCACCGGTGTTATTGTATATCACCATCGTCCTTGTTGATGAGCCGACACAGGTGAATACGGTGTCGAACGAGATGGTGTCGGTGGATAGAGTGATGTCTCTCGCTGGGTCAGAAGAGAAGTGCATTTGTTTGCGGCATGACAATACAGATGTCACTATTATCGCGATAATGATGGCTGTCAATACTTTGCGCATAATGATGTTAGATTTCTATATTGTCAACAACGGAATTAGAGAATTATTGTTGTGGTTACTGCTTATTATACTCCTGCCAATCTTGGTTTAGATAGGCGTCTGTGCCGAAATATCTCAGGATAGGTAAGATGTCTTTCACCTCTAAATATCCGGGGACAATGGTGAGCAGCTGGTTCTTCTCATTCATGAAGACGTAGGAAGGGTATGACAGTTTACCTTGCAACAAGGCCGCAGCAAGCTGGTGGGTGCCTTTCCTTCCGTTTGTACCGCCTTCATTAATAAAGGTGTAGCCTGCAAACTGTATTGTGTCGTTCGTCTCGGCATTGAATTTAACAGGGTAATAGGTGTTATTAATATATTCGACCACACTTTTGTCTGTGAAGGTTGTGGCATCCATTTTCTTGCACCAGCCGCACCAGTCGGTGAATACGTCAATGAACAACTTACGTGGTGCTGTTTCATTTAGCTTTATGGCTTCTTCAAATGTTATCCAATTGATTTTCTGGGCGTCAGAGATGAATGGCAATGAGGCCATTATTGCTAAAATGATTATTGCTTTCTTCATATCTCTCTTATTTCACGTTTCGAATCTTTTTCTTTTAAGCTGTCTCTCTTGTCGTAGAAATGTTTGCCTTTTGCGAGTGCTATCTGCAGTTTGGCGAAGCCTTTCTCGTTGATATACAGTTCAATAGGCACAATAGTGTAGCCTTTCTCGTTGCTGTTTGCCTTTAGTTTACGCAGTTCTTTTGCTGTGAGCAATAGTTTGCGGTCGCGTTTTGGCACATGGTTGTTGAATGTTCCAAACTTGTATTCCGCTATATGCATACCTATCACGAAAAGCTCGTTGCCGATGAATGAGCAGTATGAGTCGATAATGCTTGCCTTGCCTTCCCTAATACTCTTTATCTCCGTGCCGGTGAGCACTATGCCAGCCGTGAGCCTGTCGATAAGGAAATACTCGAAAGAGGCGCGTTTGTTCTTTATGCTTATTTTCGCTTGTTTTGTCTTGTTTGCCATTATTTGATATCTCCTAATATGAGAGGCATCCCGTCGTTGCTGTTGCCAATGACGACAATCTTCGCATTAGGTGATTCAGCGAGTTTTAATGTGGCCTCAATGCCTTTCTCACGAAGGATCTTGTCGTTGATACTTGCGCTTACAATGTTGTTTGCCTTGGCTTTACCTTCAGCCTCAACACGTTGGCGTTCAGCCTCTTGTGCTGCCTTTTCAAGCTTAAACTCGTATTCTAATGCCTCTTGTTCTTGTTTAAGTTTGCTCTCGATAGCAGATTTGATGGTAGGAGGAAGCGTTACCGAGCGGATAAGGACTTGGTTGAGCTGTATGTGCTTTGATTCAAGCAGTTTCTTTGTCTCCTCGAATATCTCCTCCTGTATTGCGTCGCGTTTGGTGGAGTAAATCTGCTCAGGTGTGTATCTTCCCACAACACTTCTCGCTGCCGAACGCATTGCCGGGATGACGGCTCTCGTAAGGTATTGTGTTCCAATGGTCGCGTGTAACTTTCCGAGCTCGTCCCATTTTGGTTGATACCATGTTGAGAACTCTATCTTGATTTCCAATCCGTTAGATGACAGCGCGCTCATCTCCTCGTCAGCCACCATCTGGCGTGTCTCATATATCTGCATGCTGTTCCATGGTGCAATGAAATGGAAACCCTCCTCGTATGTCTTGGTTGTGTCAATACCGCCTCCGAATAGCCTGTACAGCACTCCTCCGTTTCCTGCCGGGATTGTAACTGTAATCCTGTTCCAAAACACTATCACTAATAATAATGCTACTATGGCAATAATAATAGGTGTAAACTTCTTGTTGCTCGGCTTGTTGTACTGACCGTTCTGTTGTGTGAATTCCATGTCTTTTCTGTTTAAAATTATTGTTTGCAAAGATAATGCTTTTTATTGAAAAATCTATTACTTCTGAATAAAACTTTTATTTATTTTTGCAAAAAATGAAAAATAGAAATCATAATGAAAAAACTAATTATGTGTTTAGGAATCGCAGGATTGCTAACTGCTTGTGCACCAGATGGCAAGCAGCAATCCAACTCGCAGTCTGGCGAGTTTAAATACCTCGTTGATGAGTTCGCTGACCTGAAAATAATGCGTTATCAGGTTCCAGAATGGGAGAATCTCTCTCTTCAGCAGAAGGAATACCTCTATTATCTGGGTGAGGCTGCGAAATGTGGCCGTGATATCATTTCTGACCAGTATTTTAAATATAATCTCACTGTTCGTAAAACTATTGAGGCTATCCTTAACTCCTATCAAGGTGATAGGAACACCGCTGATTACCAGAACTTTGTCGTTTATGCGAAACGCGTGTTCTTTAGCAACGGCATCCATCACCACTATGCTGAGGATAAGTTTGTCCCGGAAATCTCAACAGATTATTTTGCTCAACTTGTAAAAGGCTCTGATGCCTCTCTCCTCCCTCTCTCAAAAGACGAGTCGGTTGATGAGTTCCTCAATTTTATCACACCTGTGATGTTCGACAAGGACCTCTACGCAGTGAGAAGAAGTGCTGAAGACGACATCATCAAGAACTCTTGCGTGAATTTCTATGAAGGTGACCTGACAAAGGGTGAGGTGGAGAAGTTCTATGACGCACAGCGTGTTCCTAACGAGTCGTGCCCTGTCTCTTATGGCCTTAACTCTAAACTTGTGAAACGTAACGGCAAGGTCTTTGAAGAGACTTACAAGGTGGGCGGTCTCTACGGCGAGGCTATCGAACAAATCATCTATTGGCTTGAAAAAGCTAACGCTGTGGCTGAAAACGACATCCAGAGAAACTACACAAACCTCCTTATTAATTATTATAAGACCGGTGACCTCAAGACTTGGGACGAATATAATATCGCTTGGGTTCAGGACTCAGTCTCTGTCGTCGATTTCGTGAACGGCTTCATCGAGGATTACGCTGACCCGATGGGAATGAAGGCCACTTGGGAAAGTGTGGTGAACTTCAAGGATTTGGAGGCTACAAAACGTTCGGAGCTCATCAGCTCAAACGCCCAATGGTTCGAGGATAACTCTCCAATAGACCCTCGCTTTAAGAAGAAAGAGTGCAAAGGCGTTAGCGCGAAAGGTATCATTGTCACTACCCTCGGCGGTGACTGCTTCCCCGCTCCTCCTATCGGCATTAATCTCCCAAACGCTGACTGGATTCGCAAGGACTACGGCTCTAAATCTGTCACTATCACTAACCTGATGGACGCTTATTCTAAAGCCGCTAACGAGTCACCTAAGAGCGCGCTCTCTGAGTTCGCCTATTCTCAAGAGGAAATCGAACTTTGCAAAAAATATGGCGACATCGCTGACGTTCTTCATACCGACCTTCACGAGTGCCTCGGTCACGGATCGGGACAACTCCTCCCTTCAACACAGCCAAACGCGCTCAAGGAATATAACTCAGCCCTCGAAGAAGCTCGCGCTGACCTGTTCGGCCTTTATTATTGCGCCGACCCGAAAATGGTAGAACTCGGCATACTCCCAAATAATGAATGCTACAAGGCTGAATATTCAAGCTTTATTCGTAACGGCCTTATCGGTCAGCTCGCAAGAATCGAACTTGGAAAAAATATCACCGAGTCACACATGCAGGACCGCGCACTTATCAGCGCATGGTGCTATGAGAATGGTAAGAAAGACAATGTCATAGAAAAGAAAGTGCGTGATGGAAAGACTTATTTCGTTATCAACGACTATGAGAAACTACGCACCTTGTTTGGCGAACTCCTCGCCGAGATTCAGAGAATAAAATCGGAAGGCGATTACGAAGCCGGTAAACTCTTGGTTGAGAAATATGCGGTGAAGATTGACCTCGACCTCCATAAGGAAGTGAAGGCTCGTTACGAGGCCCTCGGCATCAAACCTTACGGCGGATTCATCAACCCGGAGATTTTACCTGTGGAGAAGAATGGTAAAGTTGTTGATTATCAGATTACTTATCCTTCCGACTTCCTGCAGCAGCATCTTGATTATGGTAAGAAGTATAGCTTTGTGAAAGAACATCATAATGATGCCCCTGCCCATATCGTTGTAGATATGCTTTATGACTTTATCGATGGTACTCTCGCTTGTGGCAATGCTGAGAATGCTGTTCATGAGGTGGTGAAATATATCAATGCTCACCCTGACCAGAAGGTTTATTATGTCACTGACGCTCATCCAGCAAACCACAGCTCCTTCAGCGATTTCGGCGGCATCTGGCCTGTACACTGTGTTGCCGGCACTCACGGCGGCGCTATCCATGAGGCTTTCTATACCGATGTCATCAACCCGGCAAACCGCCCTGACCCTAACACTAATATCTTCCGTAAAGGTTTTAAGCCTGAAGAAGAACAGTACTCTGGCTTTGAGGCTGTCGGTGCCGACGGTAGGAAACTTAGCGAGGTCGCTGGTGAGAATCTCGTGATAAGCGGCATAGCAACGGAATATTGCGTGTATAACACCGTAAAGGAATTCTTTAACGCTAACCACAATATTGAACTCCTCGTGTCTGGTCTTGGATATGTCGATAAAGACGGTCATGTCAAAACCTTGAAGGAACTTGAGAAGATGGTTACCGTTGTGAAATAATATCTCGTATTATATAATAAACCTGCCCGTGGTGTCATGGGCAGGTTTATTATTTGTACGAAAGACATACTGCCTATCTTGTAATGGTCTTGCGGAGGACAACCAAAGACAACATTTCTCCACTCCTTAATTATGGTTGTCCCAAGTTGTCCTGCGTTGTCGTCATAAAAAAAGAGATGGCTTAAGTGT
>SAMEA3663283__coassemble_819_pt1 | contig 43116 bp, 37 predicted proteins | sample SAMEA3663283__metabat2_low_PE_020 | metagenome-assembled genome bin SAMEA3663283 (sample SAMEA3663283) | pig gut metagenome | biome: pig gut; feature: pig-associated habitat; material: faeces | place: China | collected 2013
TCAGGCCAAAGGTCTTCAATGCGTTCATAGACTTCGCCTTCATCTTCAATCTCTTGAAGGTTCTCGATAACCTCTTGCGGTGCACCTGTTCTCATTGCCCATTCAAGTAGTTCTTCTCTTGTTGCCGGCCAAGGTGCATCTTCCATTTTTGATGCCAATTCTAACGTCCAATACATATAATATAGTTTTTTATTCTTCGGGCTGCAAAAATACTATAAAACAAAAAAAAGTCAAGTAAAATCCAACAATTTTTAAAAAATATTTTGCATTTTTTCATGCAATCTCTGGATTCCATCTTTGGTCTTTTTCAGAGAAGACGCGTGACATTACGAAAAACATATCAGAGAGCCTGTTAAGGTATTTCATTATCAAAGGATTAACGTCATAATCTCTGCTCATGCGCACCACGTTCCTTTCTGCGCGTCTGCACACTGTCCTGCATACATGGCATCTCGAAGAGAGTATGTTTCCTCCCGGAATTATTAATCTGTTCAATGGCTCAAGCTGAGAGTTCATTTCGTCAATGAATTTTTCGATAAAATTAACATCTTCTTCAAGCATTTGTGGAAGCTGTTTCTTTAACTCGCTGTTATCGTCGGTGGCAAGCAGGCATTCGGCAACCATTAGCCGCTCTTGTATTGTCTTGAAAACATCCTGATATTTGTCTGTAGAGTCCATAAGCACGGCAATAAAGGCACTCAACTCATCTATGGTGCCGTATGCCTCAATACGTATGTCATCTTTTGACACACGTGTACCGTTTACCAAAGATGTGGTGCCCTGATCTCCTGTTTTTGTGTAAATCTTCATATTAAATCCTTAAGATATAGTTTTCTTTCTTTAACCTGTTCATTACGAAAACAATGCCGAAATGCCAGCAATCAATGCTCAGACGAACCTTTTCTGTCGCGATAAGACGATGCCAATCGGATTCGTTCTTCTTGTCACTATGATTGTCCTTCACTATCAATATGGTGTCATCATTGTTGAAAACCAAAGGATTGTCATTTACAAACTTCTGTATCCTGCGGTCTAACTCCGAATAAAAGTTGTCGTTATAATGTCCGAACGATTTTAACGGGCGGCCTTCTTCTTGACCAGAAAACACCTTCTCGTAGAAATCGTAAACGAGAGGTGAATGCAGATGATACTTTCCTTTTGCGTGAAGCAGGTATTTAAAATATCCGGCAATCATAGTATAAATATACAGAGACGCCATGTTGTGACGTCTCTGTATTATATTGTAAACTATTCTTTTACGAATCTTACCACAGTGCCGTTCATTCTGATGAAATAGACACCTGTTTCAAATGATGAAACATTGATTGTGTTTTCGCCAGGAACGGTGACAATGTTAACGATGTTACGGCCGACAGCGTCAAAGATAACAAGCTCACACTCTTCTTCAGCATTGATGGTGATGAATCCAGATGCGGGGTTTGGATATACAGCGAATGTAGCGGCATGGTATTCGTCAACAGCGTCAAAGCCGTCGCCTAAGACGTTCACGTTAGTGATTTCCCAAGTTGAGGCTGCTGAAGCAGATGATGTGTATATGAATGCGAAATACAGTGAGTTAGAGTTGATGTTATTTAATTGATACTCACCAGATTCCTGCCATTCGTAGTTGCCAGCTGACCATTGGAACTCGTTAGTGATTTCTGTCCAGTCAAATTCTGTTGGGTCGCTGATACCGTCATATTCTGTTGACATGACAACGCGGAGGGCGTCGCCGTCGAATTTGTAAGCATTGTCGAAGCTGATAGAGATAGTTTGATATTTACCCAATGCGAAGAGGTTTGGAGAGATGAGCCAGTCCTCGTTCACTACTGATGCGCCGTTAGCGTAGCCGCTCATTTTTGCGAAAGGAACATTGTCATAGATAGATGTTGTCCATTCTTGTTCGCCTTCGATGTTGAATGCGTTGAAAGGAGCGAGGCCGTTAGCGAAGTCTGCGAACAAGACGCATGATGTTGAGCCTGTTGTAACGGAGGCTGTTGGATAGCTGCCATCATTCTTATAGTCGATAGTTGCTTGGCTGTTTGTATAAGGGAAGATAGCGAAATTCATTGTTGAGTTTGGAGGGAGCTGGTTGAAAGCCACTTCGTTAGTGCCGAAGAGGACGTTGTATGCCAATGAGCCGTCGTTGGCGTTGAGGTCGTTAGCGACAGGGTTACCGTCTTGAGGGACAGTGATTGCTCCGGTGCTGCCGATGATGAGGTAGCCTTTAGGGAGTTGGTCGCCTGTTGAGGCGTTCCATGTGAGCTTAGCGGAAGTGAGGTCAAGGGTAGCGGTGAAGTTTGTCGGGTAGGCTGTTGGCTCTGGGTCAACGACGGGTGCTCCGTTAGCCATGAAGATATAGACAGGAGCGGTGACATTTGATGTTGACTTATAGCAACCGAACAAAGGGGAGCCGCTGCGGTTGATGTTGAAGTGCATGTTGCATTGTTCAACGCCGCCGTTTGATACTGGAACGCATGCGCCGTTATCCATGGTGATGTTCCATTGTCCGTTCTCATTGTTGTTGGCCTGGGTCTTAAGGTAGTTGCCGCCACCCGGTGCATAGAGGTATCCGTTGTTCAAAGCGTCGAAGAATGTCCATGCGCCATTGCTTCCACCGATAGTGAACTCGTAAGGCTCTGTCTGACTTGATGATGCCGCTGCTACAGAGATTGAGATGCTGCTACCTGTCTGATCGCAATAAACTGCATGGCGGTTGCTTGACTTCTGGTACGACATTATGAATGCCGAGTCAGCACTCTCGTTGAAGCCGACGAGGATTACCTTTGCGCCCTCGTACAACTCAGATGTTGACGTAACCATCGAATAGTTGTTTGTCTGTGCGTTGGCAGCGAGACAAACAAGCATTAAAGCTAATAGGTTAAGTAAGTGTTTTTTCATTTTACTATTATTTTAGATTTTTTCTACAGATGTTATTTCAGGTAATACGCTCTTTATAGTTTTTTCGATGCCGTTTTTCAAGGTCTGAAGGCTATGAGGGCAGTTGCCGCAGGCACCGGTAAGTCTCACTATTACAACCATATCGTCAGTAAGTTCGACAAACTCCACGCCTCCGCCATCGGCTTTGAGGTAAGGCTCGATCTGCGTCAAGATATTCTTAATCTTCTGGATTAATGCTTCTTTTTCCATCATTAGAATTTTTCGATAATACTTCTTGCTAATTTCTCGAAGGCGGCGTGGACGGGACCGAAGTTGTTGAAAGTGTAAGGAGCACCCTTGTCGCCTGCAATGGCTATGTTCTCATCGATAGGAATCTGGGCGATGAGTGGGATGTTTAGCTCTTCGGCGAACTCTTTCCCGTGGCCTTCACCGAAGATGAAGTATTTCTTCTCCGGCATGTCGCTTGGGGTGAAGTATGCCATGTTTTCAACGAGGCCAAGTATTGGAACGTTAACACCTTCATGCTTGAACATCATTGCTGAACGGCGCACGTCGGCGAGTGCCACCTTCTGTGGTGTCGTTACTATCACTGCGCCCGACAGCTTGAAGTTCTGTGCAATGCTGAGCTGGATGTCGCCTGTTCCCGGAGGCATGTCAACAACTAAGAAGTCAATCTCTCCCCAATCCGTCATGGTCATGAGCTGGCTCATGGCGTTAGAGGCCATAGGACCGCGCCATATCAAAGGCTGGTTCGCATCAACCATGTTGCCGATACTCATCAGTTTGATGCCGTACTTCTGCACTGGAAGCATGATGGTCGCATCGTCTTTCTCGTAGCACTCCGGCTGCGTGCCTTCCGTCCCAAACATTATCGGCACCGATGGACCGTAAATGTCAGCGTCTAACAACCCAACCCTATATCCATGCAATGCCAATGCAATAGCGAGATTCGCTGAGACTGTCGATTTTCCAACACCTCCCTTTCCGGAAGCTACCGCAATGATGTTCTTTACCTTCGACAGCATGTTCTCTTTCTCTGTTGGGATAATGTCAACATCAATATCGCCGAAGTTGTCTTTCAAGGCCTTCCTCGCTGAATCGAACAAAAAACGATTCTTCTCATCGTCAATGTTTTCAAGAACAAGATTGAATCGGATAATGTCCTCACCAACCTCAAGCTCCTTAACCATATCACAATCAATAATGTTACTTCCCTTTGGGAAATAAACAACGTCTTTCAAGACTTCAATTACTCTTTCTTTTGACGGTATCATTTTATCTGTTTATTAAAGGACTGCAAAGGTAATAAATATATTTAAGTGTTTCTTCTTTTTTTATTAATAAATTGTTAAATATCAAAATGTTGATAATAAGACACTTAAATGTTGAGAAATCTCTCTGTCGCTGCTACAAACTCTTGAGGCGCGTCAACATGAATCCAATGCCCGGAGTTCTCAAATGTCGTCATCTCATACTTAGGGAGATGCGCCTCCATGAAAGGAATATCAACATCTCTGATATAGTCTGATTGCCCACCTCTAATGATGAGTGTTGGTCCATTATAGACGCAGGATTTATCAAATCCTTTGCCTATCTCATTGATGTTCTTATAGATACCTTTAAGATATGGCTTCCATCTGAACCCGTGTTCGTGGCTGTAAGAAAGGTTTTTCATCAAGAAGAGAAGTATTCTTTTCTCGAAATTGTATTTCTTCAGCTGCTCCTCTACATCGGCTCTGCGTGTAACGCTCTTAAGGTCAACGCTTTGCATTGCCGCAACAAACTCAATGTGTTGTAGCGGACTATCGAAAGCGCGTGGGCTGATGTCAAGCACCTCAAGGCGATTCACCATCTGCGGATACTTGAAGGCGAGCATCATGGCGATTTTCCCACCCATGCTGTGCCCTATCACAAAACATGATTTAACATTCTCAGCCTCAAGCAGTTGCTTCACATCTCGCGCCATCACCTTATAGTTGAACGCCTCCATCTTTGGCGACTGTCCGTGGTTCCTCATGTCAGGCACAAGAACATAATATCCTTTTTCTGCAAAATACTTCCCAAAATAATCCCAGTTGTCTGACAATCCGAGGAGGCCGTGAAGCACTACTATCGCCGGGTTTCTCGGCTCGCCATATTTTCTATAAAACAGCATCATTATTCTTTGTTTTTAGAGTCAATAATAATTGTTACGGGTCCGTCATTGAGCAGCTCAACCTTCATGTCCGCCCCGAACTCACCGCATCTCACCGGCCTCCCTGACAGCTCGGCAAGGCGTTGGAGGAACATCTCATACAATGGCACCGCATGCTCGGGACGCGCCGCCCTAATGAAACTCGGCCGGTTCCCTTTCTTCGTCATAGCAAACAAAGTGAATTGACTGACAACAAGAAACGAACCATCAACGCTGCTAATGTCAAGGTTCATGGCCGCCTTGTCATCTTCAAAAATCCTTAACTTCGACAACTTGCTGCAAAGCCACTCCACGTCATCGGAACCGTCAGCATCCTCTATCCCGACAAGAACTAACATGCCTTTGCCTATCTCAGAACGAAGCTCCCCTCCAATGGTTACCGAGGCCTTCGCCACCCTCTGTACTACAATTCTCATTTCTTTGTTTTTTGCAAAAATAGTGTTTTTTCACATTTGTCTCTAACAAAATTTATTGCCATCATGATAATCATACTTAATAAATCTTTGTATCTTTGCATTCAATATGGAAACAAAAAGACAACAGAAAATTTCAAAGCTGATACAGAAAGAACTCAGCGAGATATTCCGTAAAGATATTAAGACTCAAGGGAATATCATGATTACCGTCACTAAGGTGAATGTGACGACTGACCTTTCTTATGCAAGGGTCTATCTTAGCATTTTCGGACCTTCACAAGAGAATAAGTCGTTGGTTGTGAAAGAAGTTAACGAGACAAGCAGAAATATCCGGCGGCTTCTTGGCGACCGCATCCGATTCCAGATAAGGATAATTCCTGAACTGCAGTTTTTTGAGGACGATTCATTAGACTATATCGAGAATATTGATAATTTGTTGAAACAATAAGGTTCCTTTCTTCATGAACCTGCCATTATTCATATCGAAACGCTATCTTCTGGCAAAAAAAAGCCACAACCTCATTAATATCATCACTTGGATTTCTATTGTGAGCGTTGCTGTTGCGGCTTTTGCCATGATTTTCGTGCTTTCTGTCTTTAATGGCTTCAGGGAACTTATCAGCGATTCAATTCATAAGATTTCTCCCGACCTGAGTATCACTTCTGTCTCCGGAAAGACAATCGATCTTTCTAATTTCCCTTTCGAGAAGATACAAAGTGTTGAGGGTGTTGAACTTGTGCTTCCCACCATCACCGAAGACGTGCTCTTCCGAAACAATGATAAACAGCAGATAGGGCAGATCAAGGGCGTCCCACCGGAATATTACGAGGTTGAAAGGATTAAAAACTCTATCATTAACACTAATAATCATTTCTTGAATGGTGCCGAACTCGATTTCGCTATTCCCGGCGCAACGATGGCGTATTTTCTCGGCATCGACCCTAACAGACCTCTGTCCTCTATCTTAGTTTACGTGCCAAGACGCGGCAACGCCTCCTCTTTTAACCTCGAAAATAGTTTTAACACCGGACAACTATTTGTAAAACAAGTGTTTTCATCTCAACAAGATATTGATGAAACCCTTGTCCTCGCTCCTTTTTCCTTGGTTTCTAAACTCTCTGGCTACGAATCGCTTTCTTCAAATGTTGAGGTCTTTGTCAGACAAACTGACGAAAAGGGAGTGGAGAGAAGGACTGCCGCAGTGAAAAAAGAGATAAAGAACATCCTTGGTTCCGATTTTTATGTGCATGACCAATATGAGCAGCAGGCCACCTTATATAAAATGATGAGGTCGGAGAAACTCGCGGTTAATATGATTCTTGTCTTCATCTTGATAATGGCGACGTTCAACGTTGTTGGCTCGTTGTCGCTTCTTATTATTGAAAAAAAGAAAGATGGCTTCGTGTTGCAGACCATGGGCGCTGACGATAATTTGATTCGCCGAATCTTCCTTAATGAGGGAATCATCATCTCTGTTATTGGAGGCATCATCGGCCTGATTGTCGGTATTATTGCTGTCCTGCTTCAGCAATATGTCGGTATTATTCGCCTTGGAGGTGGCGATGGCGGAAGCTATATCGTTGATTATTACCCGGTTGCATTAGAACTCCCGGATGTGCTTTATGTAATAGCCGTCATCACTGTCATTGGCTGTATCGCTGCATTCACAACGGTGAAAGTGTCGATGAAGATGCGTTGACATCTATCGACGATAATCATGAATCTTCATTCACTCCTGAATCCAATGCGGATTTTATTGGCTGATAAGATTCGTCAGCTCTACGAACTCTTTCACGGATAATTGTTCGGGACGTTTGTTAAATATCTCGTCTCCAATCACTTCGGCAGGAATGAGAGAACGTAATGAGTTACGTAACGTCTTCCTGCGTTGGTTGAACGACTGCTTTACAATATTGACAAACAATTTCTCGTCGCAATCGAGTTTCTTGACGGAGTTACGTTTCAGTCTGATGACGGCAGATTTTACTTTTGGGGGCGGGTTAAAGACATTTTCGTTCACAGTGAACAGATAATCAATGTCGTACCATGCTTGAAGCAGCACGCTAAGGATGCCGTAGGTCTTGTTTCCGGGAGCAGAGGCGATTCGTTCCGCCACTTCTTTCTGAATCATTCCTACCGATTCGGATACTAAGTCCCTGTATTTCAGAATCTGGAAGAAGATTTGGGAGGAGATGTTGTAAGGGAAGTTTCCAATCACAGCTACATCGGAGGCGTTATTTGAAGCTGCCAACTCGTCAATCTTTGTCTTTAGGAAGTCGCCGCTGATAAGGTGTCCGTCAAGCATTGGGAACTTCTTTTTAAGGTAACACACTGATTCTGTGTCTATTTCAACGACTTGGAGTTTTTCAAGTTGTTCCTTGATAAGATATTGTGTAAGCACGCCCATTCCTGCGCCCACCTCTATTACAAGCTGATGACTTTTATCCAAGGCTTCGACAATATTCCTTGCGATATTGAGGTCAACGAGGAAATGTTGCCCAAGGGCTTTTTTCGGTCTAACAAGTTCATTATCAGAATAATAATCCATAATAACATTATTTTTCTTCACGGAGGCGGCGGTAATTGTTGCGGGCTTGGGCCACATAAACGCTTGCGGAATAGTAATCTAACAATTGCGCAAAGCACTCCATTGCCTCTTCTTTTTTGTTTAACATATTTTCGAGCAAGAAAGCGTCTTGCATAAGAGCCTCATCGGAGAGGTAAGAGTCGGTATATCCTTGATAAACACGTTTGTACAGGCTGTCAGCGGCTGTGTAGTCTCCTTGTGCCACGGCATTTTTCGCTTTGCGGAAGAACACATTTGGCAGGCTGACCTCGTTTGGGTTGTACGCTATTATGGAGTCAAGGATAATGTCGGCTTCCTCGTAACGTCTCTGGAAACTGCGGAAGTCTGCCATCGCAAGTCGGCGCAGCGCAACAGTATCATAATCAAGCATGTCGCTAATGGTTAGGGACAGTGTCATCGCATCGTTGGCAATAAGTTTTGATGTGGCTGACTTTAAGATGTCGAGAGCCGTCGTTGCCCATTCAAACTCCCCGATAAAGTAACGCAGCTTAGCATTCTTAAACTTCGCTTCATGCGCAATAGGGTCGTTTTTCAGTGTTTTCTCAACTTGGGAATATAGAAGTGAAGCCTCCCAAATATTATCCTTAAATAGATAAATATCAGCGAGTTGCATCTTTATCTTTGCCTTGTTGGTGTTCGACATCCTTATCTCAAGAGCATCGTTTAACAGCGTGATTGCCTCATCATAACGACTTAACTCAATGGCGAGTATGCTTGCCTGAATGCTGATAAGTTCATGAGTGTCATTATAAAACCCAATCTTTTCAAAATCAGACGCGATTCTTCCTGACAGAGCCTCATAAAATGACCTTTCTTTTACGCCTTCAGCAATAGCTTTCTGATATTGCGCTTTGATGTAGCCTACTTCGGCATCGACAAAAAATGCGCCTTCCTCCGACTTGTTCGCAACATATTCGTAGGCTTGTAATGCAATGTCGTACAATTGGTTATCAAGAGCGATTTGTGCAATATATAGAATGTCATTCTCATGGTTGCCTATACGTTTGTCGAGGGAAGTGAGCAGCATTATTGCGAGCTCGTAGTCTTCCGTCTGTAGCGAGAACCACATCAGAAGAGATGCAAAGTCCTCATTATCAGGCTGTTCCTGATTCTTCTTAAGAAGTGCGCCTCGGATAATATCGTTGACGCTGCCGTTGATGTCATATTTCATCATTACCCTAAACTTATCTTTCACCATATCATAATTGCCGGGGTTGGCATTCAGATATAGGAGAAAGTTCTCCGTAGCGTTATTGAAATCGAGCAAGGAGTAATATGTGTACGCCTTTTCTAAGAAGAAGTCATAGTTCACTTTTGGGTTGTTCGCGCCTGCGTCATATAATGAGACTGCTGTTTCGTAAAAGCCTCTATTTCTCAGATTTACAGCCACTTCGGTGATAGCTTGTTTAGTTGGTGGAACGTCTTTTAGTATTTTTGTAAGATATTTCGAGGCTTTCTCAGTCTCTCCCTTTTTGGAATAGACGTAGGCGAGGTTCACGTGTGACTTCCAGTTTGTTGGGTTTTTCTTCAGGAATGATTTCAGGTTTTTCTCAGCTGAATCGTAATCGCCTGTAAGTGTAAGGCATTCAACATATTGGTTGAAATAATACACATTATCATATTTGGAATAAAGGGCTATATATAGTTCCTTGGCTTTTTCGTATTCTTTTTTGTAGAAGAATTCGCGTGCGAGTTTCTCGTCAATTTGTCGTTGTTTGTCATTCTGTTGTCCTTGTCCCACCACGATTTGAGAGAAAGATGTTGTTTGGGACAGAAGGAAAAGCAACGAGAGACATAATATCTTGATAGTCATAGTGATGGAAGTATGACGGCGTGAAGAAACAATGCTTTCTGATGGAGCAATCATTATTTTTTAAGTCCCCTCACGACTTCCCTCTGATTATCAAATTTTTCTTGGAAATAAATTATTTGAGCTTCGATAATATGAAGAGCGTTTTCCTCATCTTGGATATAACGTTGTATAGTATTATCGTCGTAGATGTTGTTTTTCAGGTCGATAGACAAGTCGGAAAGTTGTTGTTTGGTGAAATCAAGCTCCTCGAGCATCATAGGGCGTTCTGACTCGAACTGTTGGAGGTAGGCTTGCAACAATGTCAGTTCCTTGGAGATATCTTTATCAGGGGAGATGTTGTTTTCCAAATAGGAGAAATCGTCAATAAGTTTTTGAAAGTCATTGTCGTATAGGTTTTGAACCTTTTGTTCGGCTTTTGAGGCGCGTTTTTGCAATGAGGATATTGCTCCTGATGGCGACTTAGGAGAGCAAGCCGTCATCAGGAACAACAAAGCAATAGTGAATATTTTACTTAATGATTTCAAAGCCTGTATATGGTTGTAATGCTTTAGGAATAACGATACCGTTTTCTGTCTGATTATTTTCGAGCAGTGCGGCCACTATTCTTGGCAGTGCGAGTGCGCTACCATTGAGTGTGTGGGCGAGGCGGATATTACCGTCTTTGTCTTTGAATCTCAGTTTCATTCTGTTCGATTGGAAAGTCTCGAAGCAAGACACAGAGCTGACTTCGAGCCATAATCCTTGTGCGGCAGACCACACCTCGTAGTCGTAAGTCATTGCTGAGGTCCAGCTCATATCACCACCGCAGAGACGAAGCACGCGGAAAGGAAGTTCGAGTTTACGAAGCAGGTTAGCTACATGTTCTTTCATTGCTTCGAGGCGTTCGTAAGAGTTGTCAGGGTGGGCTATTTCAACGATTTCAACTTTGTCGAACTGGTGCAGACGGTTAAGTCCGCGTACGTTCTTGCCCCAAGAGCCGGCTTCACGGCGGAAGCAGTTAGAGTAGGCCACAGTCTTGATAGGCAGTTGGCTTTCCTGAACGATCTGGTTGCGGAAGATGTTGGTGACAGGAACCTCGGCAGTAGGAATCATGTACATCTTATCCAATGGGACGGCATACATCTGTGCTTCTTTATCAGGCAGTTGTCCTGTCGCATACGCTGATTCTTCGTTCACGAGGATTGGAGGTTGAACCTCGAAATAACCGTCAGCGACGGCCTCATCGAGGAAGAAGTTGATGAGAGCGCGTTGCAAACGGGCACCTTGTCCCTTATAGAACGGGAACCCGGCACCGGTTACTTTGTTGCCAAGCTCAAAATCAGCAAGTTGGTATTTGTTTAGCAAGTCCCAATGAGGCATTGCGTTTGACGGCAGCTCCGGCATCTTACCCTCTTCAGTGACGATAAGGTTATCTGCGGCTGTCTTGCCCCTTGGTACCAACATGTTAGGAGTGTTTGGTATCTCCAATAACTTGCTCTGTATCAGCTCTTTAAGCTCGTCAAGACGCTCGCTCTTAACCTTTGTGAGCTCTTTAAGCTCAGCGACACGCGCCTTCAATGGAGTGGCCTCTGCCGCCTTCCCTTGCTTGCATAGCTCGCCAACTTTTCGTGCAATGTTATTGGCTTCAGCAAGAGCCTCATCGTTTTCTTGTTGCGTCTTACGGCGTTCATCATCAAGTGCAATAATCTCATCAAGAAGCTCGAACCGTGTGAAATTCTTGATACTCAAACGATTAATACACTCTTCTTTATGTTCTCTAATATAAGGAATCGTTAACATAACTATTTTATTTTGAATAGCAAAAGTACAAAAAAGTTTGAGACATGTTGTTTTTATATCCGCTTTTTTTCATTTTTTTGAAGAAAAATCTTTATATAGATTTCTCATTAATATTAATAAGGTGTATGAATAATTCTTCGTTTGTGAAAATCTTGCAAGCGTTGTTTGAGATAATGAAAAAAACACTATTTTTGCAAACAAATTATTATTTTATGAAAAAAACATTACTTTTTGTCTTTAGCTTTTTGCTAACACTTGGTGCTATTGCCCAAAATAAAGGCACTTTGATTGAAGAACATTTTGATACTGAGGATTTTCCTTCAGGTTGGACTGTTATGGGGCAGGGTCTTTCAAACTGGTATGTCAACAATACCGAATATGCCGGAGGAGAAGCCAATGAGATGTTTTTCTGCTGGGACCCGGCTTTTGATGGGACATCACGTCTTGTGACACCCCCGGTGAACCTCACCAATATCGACAATGTCATCTTCTCAATGAAGCATTGTATCAGGAATTATTACGGAACTCATATCTTAAGCATTGAGACTTCATCAAATGATGGCGTTACATGGAACATGGGTTGGAGCGGCACGTTCTATGATTTGTTCGAGACTTTCGATATGCAGGAGACTATCGTAACTTCAGACATGGGTCTGCCTTCAGTACGATTCGCCATTTCTTATTCGGGTGACTCCCACTATCTTATCGGCTGGCACTTCGATGATATAGAAATATTCACTATGGCAGAAAACGATGTCACACTCAAGAGCATTGATGTAAACCCAAGAGCAACAGCTGGTTATAACGATATTGATTTCACCCTCGTAAACAGAAGCACATCTGACGTCACAGAGTTCGTGGCTTCATATTATGTTGACGACGAGGCTTGGGTTCAGCAGACATTCAGCACTGTCATTAACCCTAACGAGGAGAAAAAGTTCGTCTTCGACACACCGGCCCTTTTCTATGAAGGACTTCGCGAGGTGACAGTGGTTATTGAAAAAGTTAATGGTGGAGATGACAGCCATCCTGAAGATAACACTATCGTAAAAGAAATAGATGCAACACTCGGCTCGGTGCAGCGTATCCCTCTGATAGAGCATTTCTCAAGCTCATCATGCACTCCTTGTGTGGCGGTAAATACTGAGATGCAGGCACTGTGCGCCAATAACCCTGGCAAATACACCTATACTAAATACCAGATGCAGTGGCCTTCACCGGGTGACCCGTACTATACACTCGAAGGCGGCTTTAGAAGAGATTATTACAGCGTTGGCGTCGTCCCGTTCTGCTTAATCGAAAGCGAGAGATTCAGCGGCGCCGCCGTCACTCAAGAGGCCTTCGACAACCACTATAATACTCCTGCAAATGCAGATATTAGAGGCTCCTTCACTGTTGATGGCAATGTTATCAATGCTAAAGTTGACTTTATGTCATACAGCAACTACCCGATAGTTAATGCCTTCGTATCTGTAAATGAAAAGGTTACTTACAATAACGCTACAATAAATGGTGAGACTTCCTTCCACCACGTCTTCATGAAGTTCCTCTCTGAGGCATCAGGCGACCTTATCACCCTCCCAGCCGGCCAATATCAGCATCTTGAATATTCGTACGACATGAGTACAACATGTGTTGAGGAAATGTCAGACCTCGAAGTCGTCGCATGGCTCCAAAACTATGATACTCAAGAGGTTTGGAATAGCGCATTCTTGTATGAATATACCGATATTCACCCTTATCCGGTAAAAGCTCTTAACCTTGTTAAAAATGGTAATCAATATACCGCTACTTGGGAAGCCCCAGACGGTGGTAACGCATTGAGCTATAATATCTATGTGAACAATACCCTTGTTGATAATACAACTGAACTCCAATACTCTTTTGATAATGGTCTTGACTACAATATTGTTGCTGTTGAAGCTGTCTATACTAACAATATGACTTCAGTGAAAATGGCTAAAGCAAGCGAAGTGTATGACCAAGTCGTTGAAAATGAAAGTAATGATGTTTGCATCTACCCAAATCCATCAAACGGCAAGTTTAACATCAAGGGAGAAAACATCGCGTATGTTGAGGTCTATAATATCAGCGGAAGCAAAATGATGGCAAAGACTGTTAATAACGGTAACGCTGTCATTGAACTTGCTAATGAAGCATCAGGCATTTATTTCGTTACAATAACCGATGCTGACGGAAACACCTCAACACACAAGATTGTAAAGAGATAATAACAGATTTTTTCTGATAATAGAAAACCTTATGGCAGATGATGTCATGAGGTTTTTTATTTTTTTGCTACACCTTATTAATAAATATGTCCATTGCTCGGTTATCAACGCTCATCAGCAAAAACATATTATCGGACAATATTTTTCTTAGGTAATGGAAACTCTTTTATTTTGTAAAGGATAATTCTCATAAAGGAGTTTTGTGTTTGTCTTTTTCGGTACACGTTTTGTCAATTCAAGAACAGTGTAAAGAATACTTATTGTTTTGTGTCTATTTTTGCCGGCAAAAGAAAACACAAAAAATAGAATAAAATGGAAGATAGAACACAATTGAATCGTAACCTCGCTCAGATGTTGAAGGGCGGAGTTATTATGGATGTTACTACTCCGGAGCAGGCCCGCATTGCTGAGGCTGCCGGTGCATGTGCTGTCATGGCGCTTGAGCGTATTCCTGCCGACATAAGGGCTGCAGGAGGAGTGTCGCGAATGAGTGATCCAAAAATGATAAAAGGCATTCAGGAAGCGGTTACTATTCCGGTAATGGCAAAATGCCGTATTGGTCATTTTGTTGAGGCTCAGATACTTGAGGCGATAGAGATAGACTATATCGATGAGAGCGAGGTGCTTTCGCCGGCTGATGACGTCTATCATATTGACAAGCGCAAGTTCAAGGTGCCATTTGTTTGTGGTGCGAGAGACCTTGGTGAGGCATTGCGCCGTATCAACGAGGGAGCCACGATGATTCGTACAAAGGGTGAGCCTGGCACTGGCGACATTATTCAGGCTGTTCGTCACATGCGTATGATGCAGAGCGAGATACGTCGTCTTGTTTCTATGTCGGAAGATGAGTTGTATGAGGCTGCGAAACAATTACGTGTGCCATACGAACTCGTACAATATGTCCATGTCAACGGCAAGTTGCCAGTGGTGAACTTTGCTGCTGGCGGAGTGGCGACTCCAGCTGATGCGGCTCTCATGATGCAGCTTGGTGCGGAAGGCGTGTTTGTAGGAAGCGGTATCTTCAAGAGCGGAAACCCGGAGAAACGCGCCCAGGCAATCGTTAAGGCTGTCACAAACTATAATAACCCTGCTATACTCGCCGAGCTTAGTGAAGACCTCGGTGAGGCAATGGTCGGAATAAACGAGAGTGAGATACAGCTGCTCATGGCAGAAAGAGGAAAATAAACATGAAAATTGCGATTTTGGCTTTGCAAGGGGCATTTGAGGAACATCAGCAAATGCTCCATTCCATCGGCGTTGACACCTTCCTTGTCAGGAACCTGAATGATTGGCAGGAAGAAAAGGACGGGCTTATTCTTCCGGGTGGCGAAAGTACAGCCATGATGCGTATCATGAATGACGAGGGACTTTTCGAGCCTTTGCGTTCTGCAATCACTTCCGGACTCCCTGTGTTCGGTACTTGCGCCGGCCTGATACTCCTTGATAATCTGCATCTTAACACAATGAATATTGAGGCTAAACGCAACGCCTATGGCAGGCAACTCGGCAGTTTTCACTGTTTGTCAGAATTCGATGGCTTGGGCGTCGTACCAATGACATTTATCCGTGCCCCTTATATTGCAAAAGCCGGAGAGGGCGTCAGTGTACTTGCTACCGTAAACGGAAATATTGTGGCAGCACGCCAAGAGAATCAGCTTGTTACAGCATTCCACCCAGAACTCGATACCGACACAAAGATTCATGAGATGTTCGTGAATATGTGTCGATAATAGATGTTTTTTATTCCAATATTTGTTTGAGCGTCTGAGAAAATTCAGATGCTCTTTTCTTAATATTTACTTGGTGAAATGTAAAAATAATATTACATAAAAATCATTGTTTTTTTTGAAAAACCACATTATATTTGCAGGACAAAAATAATAGTTGTGGACAGAGTTGTAAGTCGTTTAAAATCTATAGCCAATTTTTATATAGATGGCTTTAAAAATATGACATGGGGACGTCCTTTGTGGATGTTGATAATATTGAAACTTATTATTCTGTTTGCGATTCTTAGAGTATTCTTTTTCAAGCCGGTTCTTGCGGGAAAGAGTGAGGATGAGAGGAGCGAGTTTGTTGGTGTGATGTTGATACAGAAAGATATAAATGATACAATTAAAATAAAGCACTAATACTATTGTTATGGAATCATCATTAATTGCATGGTCGAGGGCGCAGTTCGCAATGACTGCCGCTTATCATTGGCTGTTTGTTCCGCTAACCTTGGGGCTTGGAATAATTATGGCCGTTATGGAGTCGGTATATTATAAGACTAACAATGAGTTTTGGAAGAAGACGGCCAAGTTCTGGCAGAAGATTTTCGGAATCAACTTCGCTGTGGGAGTGGCTACAGGCATTATTCTGGAGTTTGAGTTCGGCACCAACTGGAGTAACTACTCGTGGTTTGTGGGCGATATTTTCGGTGCGCCTCTCGCTATTGAAGGTATTGTGGCATTCTTCATTGAGGCGACGTTTATGGCGGTGATGTTCTTTGGTTGGAACAAGGTTAGCAAGGGTTTCCACCTTACGTCAACATGGATGACGGTTATCGGTGCATCGGTCTCCGCCTTGTGGATACTCATCGCTAACGCATGGATGCAGCATCCTGTCGGCATGCAGTTCAATCCTGACACAGTACGCAATGAGATGGTTGATTTCTGGGCTGTGGCTACTAATCCTGTCGCTATCAGTAAGTTCTTCCATTCAGTATCAAGTGGTTGGCTCGTTGGAGGCGTTGTTGTGGTAGGAATCAGCTGCTGGTATCTCATGAAGAATAGAGAGGTTGAGTTCGCAAAGAAAAGCATAATAGTGGGAGCTATTGTCGGAATCGTTGGGACCTTGGTGGTAATGATGTTTGGAGACAAGTCGGCGGTGCATGTCACAAAGTACCAGCCTATGAAGCTTGCCGCTATGGAAGGTCTTGAAAGGGGAGGAACACGCGTGCCTTTTAAGGTTATTCCTGGTGTGGAAGTGCCGGGCGTTCTCTCAATTCTTGGAACACACGACATAAACGGATACGTCCCCGGAGTGCAAGATATCCTCGAAGGATATACGAATAACGATGGAGAGGTGATACCGTCTGTACAAGAAAAGATTGAGAGAGGTAACGTCGCCTTAGAATCGTTCAGGAAATACCGTGAGAATAAAGATGTTAACCCTCATGGTGCGGCAGAAGCACGCGCTGTGCTTGATGAAAATATGGAGTATTTCGGTTATGGATATATCGATGAACCGGAAGATGTCGTGCCCCCTACAGATATACTGTTCTGGTCGTTCCGCCTCATGATAGGCTTCGGATGCTACGGCTGCTTGGTGATGATAATAGCCCTGTGGCTTACTAAAAAGAATAAGGTGGAAAATAAGAAATGGCTGTATTATATGGCATTCCTCGCTATTCCTCTTATTTATATGGCCGGCGAGTTCGGCTGGATGGTGGCAGAGATAGGCCGTCAGCCATGGGCAATTCAGGACCTGCTCCCTCTTAAAGCCGCCGTGTCGAACATAGAGCCTTCATCAGTGGCTACAACATTCTTTATCTTCCTTGCCGTTTTTGCTTTCTTCTTATTTATAGAACTAAGAATTATGGTGAAATCAATAAAGATGGGTCCTAAAATTCAAGAAAATACTGATAAATAATGGAGGTAGATATTATGATTACATACGCTTTCTTACAAAATTACTGGTGGTTCCTTATATCACTGCTTGCGGGCATACTCGTGTTCCTGCTGTTTGTCCAAGGTGCTAATTCGCAAATCTTCTCTCTTGGAAAGAGTGAGATGGAACGCATAATGATAATAAACTCTACTGGTAGGAAATGGGAGTTTACCTTTACCACCCTTGTGACTTTTGGAGGTGCCTTCTTCGCCTCTTTCCCTCTCTTCTACAGCACGAGTTTCGGAGGCGCATACTGGGTGTGGGTTCTTATTCTTCTCACCTTCGTCCTCCATGCGGTGTCGTATGAGTTTCAAAGCCATATAGGGAATGTTAAACTTGTCAAGATGTTCCGAATATTCCTCGTGATAAACGGATTGCTGGCTCCTTTCCTCATCGGTGCGGCAGTGTCAACGTTTTTTACAGGCTCTGACTTTACTGTTAATAAAGATGCGATGGGCACGATAGCTCCCGTCATCAGCGAATGGGGCAACAATTGGCACGGACTCGATGCTCTCTCCGATATCCGTAACTGGGTGTTCGGCTTTATGCTCGTCTTCCTCTCAATGACACTCGGACTGCTCTATATGCTTAATAATATTGATAATAAGGAGTTTAATGAAAAAATCCGTTTGCGTCTTCGTATCGTAGCCCCTTGTTTCGTGGCATTCTTCATCTCTACAATAGTATTTATCTTTATGTCTGATGGCTTTGCTGTTGATAATGACGGTGTTGTGTTCGTCCAAAACTATAAATACCTCCATAATATGTTGGAAATGCCGTTGGTGTTTGTGGTATTCATTATTGGCACCCTTCTTGTCCTCGCTGGAATCGCAATGGCTCTCTTCTGCGATAAGAAATATAAAAAAGGTATCTTCCCAGCAGGACTCGGCACTGTTATGGTCGTGATTTCCCTCTTCCTTATTGCCGGTTATAACAATACCGCGTTCTATCCATCATACTCAGACATTCAAAGCTCTCTGACAATACAGAACAGCAGCTCGAGCTTGTTTACTCTTAAGACGATGTCAATAGTGTCGCTGCTCATTCCTTTTGTCCTCGCTTACATCATCTATGCTTGGTACTCTATCGATAAAAAGTCAATTACTGTTGATGAAATGAAAGAAACAGAAGAAAGATATTGATTATGAAGAAATTGTTTTTCGTGTTACTTTTGTTGTCGGGTTTGATGGCTTTCGGTCAACCAAGTCATTATCTGACGTTTAACGGCGTTGACCAATATATGTCGATATCACATCACCCGGATTTTAATATCGATTCGGACGAGAGCTTCTCTTTAACGGCTTGGGTGAGAAATGTGAGTTATACTGAATATCCTCGTTACATCTGCAAACGTGACGCAGCCTCTAATAGTGGTTCTGAACGAAGCGGTTACGAGTTCTTTGGGACTCCAGCAGCCGGACAGTCGCTCGGATTGAATACGCCTACAACAACATCAGGACACGCTCTTTCTGTCTATACCGGTATTACGGTGCCCGCAGGTGAATGGATGCATATTGCTCTCGTAGTTGACAGAGCTGAAAACATCATCAGAATATTTCATAATGGCAACACTAATACGGCTTGGTCAGCCTCATTGAACGGTTGGACCGTGGAGAACACTCACGATTTGTTTGTTGGTGCTGGCAATAGCGGCGGACAACCTTGCTACTTTTGTAACGGCTCTTTCGGTAATATCCGATTCTATAACATAGCCTTAGATGATGAGATGATTGCCGCTGACATTGATACTGACGATATTAGCAATCTCCCTCAAGAAATGCACAACGCTCTGCTTGCCGCTTATGATATGGATTCGGCGAACGTTGATGATAATATTATGCACGACATCTCCGGTAATGGTCATGTCGCCAATATGATGAATTTCGCTTTCGGAGATGCTGAGATATTAAATGTCAGTCTTGTTCAAGAGTCAAGGAAAATAGGACGAGCAAACGATAACGAGGTGCTTTTGAGAGCCGCAGTGTCGTTCGGAGGTGAGAACGCATCGATAAATGATAACTCTTTATCTTTCAGCCTTCAAGGGACTTCAGATGTTGACGATGTGAAGTCGGTGAAGATTTATTCAACTGGGACATCGCCTGTGTTCGATAACCGCGACCTTCAAAATGCTGTACTCTTGGCAGATGTTGAACCTTCGTTAGATGTCACTGATTGTCAAATCAATGCGGAGATTGTCTCCGGGGTGAACTATCTGTGGATTACGGTAGAGATGGCTGATGACGCTACAGAAGGCAACGTCATCGATGCGGAATTGTATTCCGTCTCTACTCCGTCTCAGACTTTCGAGATAGTGAACCCTTCTCCTTCGGGCGATAGGGAGATAATTCTTGCCCACACCTTGCTGTTTCAACCGGGTGACTATAACTCCACTAATTATAGGATACCGGGCGTGATCACCGCGAAGGACGGCTCAATAGTCGCTGTCACCGACAAACGTAAGTATAATCAAGGTGACTTGCCGGAAGATATTGATATCGTGTGTAGAAGAAGTACCGATGGCGGTCATACTTGGAGCGAACCCTATACTATTGCACAAGGTACTGGGTATAACCATGGCTTCGGTGACTGCGTGCTCGCTTGGACTAACGATGATAACGGCTTGATAGCGGGGTTCGTCGGTGGGGTAGGACTGTGGAACTCAACGCCATCAAATCCTATACGCTCTTATATAGCAAGGAGTTACGATAATGGTCAAACATGGACCGAGCCGGAAGACATCACTGATTTTATCTTTGGCTCCAACTGTGTCGTGCCTGAACATAGAACATGGCGTGCCTCGTTCTTCGGCTCCGGCAATGGCTTGATTACCTCAACTGGTCGCATTATGTTTGTCGCAGCTATCCGTGAGACAACGGCACAGTCTCTTAGCAACTATGCGGTCTATTCCGATGATAATGGCATAACGTGGCATGTGTCAGGTCGCGCATCAGTGTCGGGTGATGAGGCAAAGGTGACGGAACTTGTTGATGGAAGAATACTTATGAGTATCCGCCATAATGGTAAGAGATGGTATAATATTTCCAATGACGGAGGTGAGACATGGCAGAGTTCTACTTCAACATGGAACGATATCACCGCTCCAGCATGCAATGGCGATATGATTCGTTATACATCTGTTAACCACGGCTTTAACAAAAACAGGCTGCTTCACTCAGTGCCTTTCGGCTCTTCCCGCACCGATGTCTCTGTCTATATCAGTTATGATGAGGGCGAGACTTGGCCTGTAAGGAAATGTATAGTGCCATATAGCTCGGCATACTCATCGCTTTGCGTCCTTCCCGACGGGACCATTGGTCTTTATGTGGAAGAGGAATATCCTGGGAACTCCGGCTATTCGACAGTGTTCTACAACTTCTCCCTCGAATGGCTGACTGATGGTGCCGACTCCCTCGACCCAACCTTTATAGCGGAAAATGAGCAGCAACGGCCATCAATAGATGTCTATCCCGTTCCGGCAACTTCTTGCATCGTCTTCAATGAGGCCGTAAAGAATGTTGAAATATTTGATGTCACTGGGAAACTCGTTATTTATAAGCAGATAGCAGCGACAGAGAAGCCGCTTGTTGATGTGTCAGAACTTGACAAAGGGCTTTATTTTGTGGTGTGTGTTGATGCTAATGGAGTGTTGAGAAATGGAAGATTTATAAAATAATCACACAGTGCTTCTGCTTTCAAAAAATCTTGGAAGAAGAAGCATATTCGTTCTCTTGGAATAAATACAAAAGAAAATGTGGCTGAATCAGAGATTTCAATGCCGCATGAGGTTCTACCTTACAGACGATAAGCTTCAGAAGTATTGCGTTTTCGTCAGAAAAGGATTGATATGCTGTTCTTCTATGGTCGGTATTATGACCGCTCAAACAAGGATGGCTCATGTTGTCAAGGAAGAAGACAATGTAAAACCTATGATTGAAAATTAAAATAAAAAAGTATATTCTTATCGAAATTAATTGTAATTTTGTAAAACTTTTTTGAATCATAATTTATTAAAAATATTTAAATAAAACTGATATGGAATTACCATTTGCAGAATCATGGAAGATTAAGATGGTTGAGGCCATCCACAAAAGCACACGCGAGGAACGCGAACAATGGATTAAGGAAGCACATTACAATGTTTTCCAGTTAAAAGCCGATCAGGTATATATCGACTGTATTACAGACTCTGGAACAGGTGCGATGTCGGATCGTCAGTGGTCAGCAATGATGCTTGGTGATGAGAGCTATGCTGGTGCACGCTCTTTCTACAAGATGAAGGATATGATTACCAAGCTGACTGGTTTTGAATACGTATTGCCAACACATCAGGGTCGTGCTGCAGAGAATGTTGTCTTCTCAGCATTGGTCCATGCTGGCGACTATGTTCCGGGTAACTCACATTTCGATACAACAAAGGGTCATATCGAGTCACGTAAGGCTCATGCTATCGACTGCACTGTTGATGAGGCAAAGAACACCCAGCTTGAGGTTCCTTTCAAAGGCAATGTTGATGTTAAGAAACTCGAAGCATGCTTGGCAGAACATAAAGATGTCATCCCATTCATCATTGTTACCATCACCAATAACACAGCTGGTGGTCAGCCTGTATCAATGCAGAACCTCCGCGAGGTGAGAGCCGTCGCTGACAAATATGGAAAGAAAGTGATCTTTGACTCTGCTCGTTTCGCCGAAAACGCTTATTTCATCAAGATGCGTGAAGAGGGTTATGCAGATAAGACTATCAAGGAGATTGTTAAGGAAATGTTCTCATACGCTGATGGTATGACAATGTCTTCAAAGAAAGACGCTATCGTCAATATGGGTGGTTTCTTCGCTACAAATGTACAGGAATGGTATGATGCAGCAAAGATTAACGGTATCTGTTTCGAGGGCTACCTCACATACGGTGGTATGAATGGCCGCGATATGGAGGCTCTCGCTGTTGGTCTTGATGAGAATACAGAGTTCGACAACCTTGATACCCGTATCCGCCAAGTGCAGTACCTCGCATCAAAACTCGATGAGTACGGCATCCCTTACCAACGCCCTGTCGGTGGCCACGCTATCTTCGTTGATGCTGACAAGGTCTTGACAAACGTCCCGAAAGAAGAGTTCCCGGCTCAAGCCCTTACAGTGGAACTTTATCTTGAAGCCGGTATCCGTGGTTGCGAGATTGGCTACCTCCTCGCTGACCGTGACCCTGAGACACGTGAGAACCGCTTCGGTGGTAACGACTTCGTCCGCCTCTGCGTGCCACGCCGCGTCTATACCAATAACCACATGGACGTCATCGCCGCCGCTCTGAAAAACGTTTATGATAGAAGAGACAGCATCAAACACGGCGTGAAAATAGTTTGGGAAGCACCTATTATGCGCCACTTCACAGTTCAACTCGAACCAGTAAAATAATTTTAGTTTGATTTTAGTAAAGAGCAGAGTGTTCCTCCGCTCTTTACTCTTTTCTGAAATGATTATCAATATCTTCTTTATTCTCTCGCTAACTTTCTGCATCGAAGTGGCATCAACAGCCTTCAATGCCGACCCCGATGCGTCGTGGGGTAAAAACTTCTTCCTCGTAATGTCTCTGTCCCTCGGCCAAGGCATTATGTATATTCTCGGACACCTCCTCGGAAATACTTTTATGCACCTCTTCGAGAATATCTCAAAGATTATTGTCTTTGTCTTGTGTTTCATGATTGCCTTTAGAATGGTTCTCGATACTTTGAAAATTAAAAATGGTAAGAACCTTCTTCTTGTCTTTAAAAAGAAACAACTTGTTTTACTTGCTATAGCATTGGGTATCAACACGTTTATCGCGGGGCTGATGTATAATGAACCCTTCCTCCCTCTGTTTGGCAACCTGACTCCACTGTTCCTCGTCGCTTCATCGCTTCTTTGGGGCATCATAGGTATCTCAACAAAATTCTCAACAGTGAAACTGCTGGTTAATAGCCTCGTGAATTTTCTCGCAGCAGCCTCTGTGCTTCTAACCGGTATTCTCTCTATCTTGTCCTGATACAACTGTCTTACTTTCTGATGTAATTGATATTTATTGATTATCAATTATTTATAGTGCTGTTTTTTCCTTGGCTCAAACTTGTTCCTATATTATTTTTTTGCTTATATTTGCATTCTGAAAATCAAAAAAATACAAATATTAGTTAATAAATATTCTTCTGGAAATGATGAGATTGACTCTTCTATTCATTCTGTTGAGCCTGACTTGCGTGTTAAGCGCACAGCCCCAAGGTTATTATGACAACGCTCAAGGCAAGGTTGGAAACGACTTGAAAATCGCTCTTCATAATATTATCAAGAACGATGACCATGTGTCATACAAAGAACTGCTATCGGCCTATCAAAGAACTGACAAAAAACCTGATGGCACTGTGTGGGATATTTATTCTGATGTCCCGAATGGCAACCCGCCTTATGTGTATAATTTTTCAGATAACTGCGGAAACTATCAGGGAGAAGGCGACTGTTATAATAGGGAGCACCTGTGGGCACAGTCTTGGACTAACGATGACGCCTATCATAAGACTGATATTCATCATGTTTTACCTACCGATGGCTATGTTAATGGTCGTCGTGGCAATTACCCGTTCGGAGAAGTGGGGAATGCGGAGTGGACTTCAAAAAATGGTGGAAAACTTGGCTCTTGCTCCACTTCGGGTTATAATGGAAAGGTGTTTGAACCTATTGATGAATATAAAGGCGACGTCGCAAGAGCTTTGATGTATGTCAGCGTTAGGTACTATGGCGAAGACGGTAGCTGGAAATCAACAGATATGACAAATAAATCTGTGATAAAGGACTGGGCTATAGAGATGCTTCTGAGATGGCATGAGGAAGACCCCGTTGACCAGAAGGAAATAGATAGAAATGATGAGGCCTTCCTCGTTCAGAACAACAGGAACCCCTTTGTTGATTATCCGGAATTCGCACCTATGATATGGGATCCTCAATGGGACGGCATCGAGAATCCTGAAGAAATGACCGTCTATGTCACCGTCTGGCCAAACCCCGCAAGCTCTATTATCAATGTTAAAGGCGATGGTGTCGAAGATGTATTTGTATATAACTCAATGGGTTATCTCGTGATGTCAATAGTTGTCCCCGATAGTGATTCTTATACTAAAATAGACGCAAGCTCATTAGATAGCGGGATTTATTTCTTAAATATTGTCTCTTCAAATGGTAACTCTGTGTTGAAGAAAGTTGTTGTTCAGTAGAGAAAGATGTATTATCTAACAAAGAATTTCAGGTTTGAGGCCGCCCACGCACTCGTTGGATATGATGGTAAATGCCGCAATATCCACGGGCATTCATACGAACTGCAGGTGACCGTGAAAGGCTTGCCTATCAATGATGAAAATAATCCGAAGAATGGTATGGTTATTGACTTTCATGAACTTAAGGGTATAGTGAATGAAGAAATTGTGAATAGACTTGACCATTCTTTCATCGTTGGGGATAATATGCCCGATGATTTTGTGAAGATTGTTGAGTGCAATTTTGACAAGGTGGTGCGGGTCCCATATCAGCCTACGACGGAGAATATGTTGAATGATTTCGCTGGCAGGATAAAGAACAAACTGCCTCAGAATGTTTCATTATATAGTGTCAGATTACAGGAAACGCGAGACAGCTTCGCAGAATGGAGGGAGGAATGATTTCAATACAGAACCTTAGCATGCACTTCACGGGGCAGGACTTGTTTACAGATATTAACTTCTTGATACGTGAGAAAGATAGGATAGGCCTCGTCGGGAAAAATGGTGCCGGAAAAACTACTTTGATAAGGATGATTGCTGGCTTGGAGCAACCAACGCATGGCTCTGTAGTGATGTCTGATGATGTCACTGTCGGCTACCTCCCTCAAGAGATGAACATTTATTCTTCCAAGTCGGTGCTTGAAGAGACAATGACGGCGTTTGAGGAAGTGCATCGTCTTGAAGATGAGATTGTTAAGATTCAAGACGAGCTGTCGAACCGTGAAGATTATGAAAGTGCGGCATACCAGAGACTGTGTGATAAGTTGAGTTACCTCAACGAACGTCTCGTTCTTATGGGCGGACATTCGGCTGAAGGTGAGGCCGAACGGATACTTGTAGGTCTCGGCTTTGATCATGAGGATATGTCTCGCATGATGAGCGAGTTCAGCAACGGCTGGCAGATGCGTGTGGAGCTTGCCAAGATATTGCTCCGAAAACCAAGCCTCCTTCTTCTCGATGAGCCAACAAACCATCTTGATATTGAGTCTATACAATGGTTGGAAGGATACCTCAAAAATTATTATGGCGCTATTTTCATGGTCTCGCACGACCGTGCCTTCCTCGACCATATTACAATCAGGACAATAGAGATTTCTGGAGCTAAAATATATGATTACAAATGCTCCTACTCTGAGTTCGTCGAACGCCGCGAGGAAAGAATTGATTTACAGAAAGCTGCCTACGATAACCAACAGCGTGAGATAAAGGAAATAGAATCCTTCATCGAACGATTCAGATATAAGGCTACCAAAGCGAAACAGGTTCAGTCGCGAGTGAAACAGCTCGAGAAAATGAATATCGTTGAAATCGATGACAGGGATAAGTCGGTGATGCACTTTAAGTTCCCACCCGCCCCTCATTCTGGAAAAGTGACCTTGGATATAAATAATGTCTCAAAATCTTACGGTGATAAGATAATACTTGAGAATATTAAACTCCTTATTCCGAGAGGTGAGAAGATTGCTTTTGTCGGCCGTAATGGAGAAGGAAAATCTACACTGTCGAAAATTATTGCCGGCGTTATTGATTATGACGGCGAAGTGAAACTCGGACATGAGGTGAAGATAGGCTATTATGCTCAAAATCAACAGGATATGCTTGACCCCGAAAAGACCGTCTTCGAGACACTTGACGATGTCGCTGTCGGTGAGATGCGTGTCAAGGTGAAGTCGTTGTTAGGTGCCTTCCTTTTCAGTGGTGAGACAATCGATAAGAAAGTCAAGGTGCTGTCGGGCGGAGAGAAGGCTCGCCTTTCTTTGGCAAAGATGCTCCTCTTTCCTACAAATTTGCTCGTGCTCGACGAACCTACTAACCATCTCGATATGCTCTCAAAGGATATCTTAAAGTCTGCGCTTCTACAGTTCGACGGCACGCTCATTGTCGTCTCGCACGACCGTGACTTCCTTCAAGGACTGACAACAAAGGTGTATGAGTTCAAAAAACCTCATATTAAAGAGTATATTGGTGATATTTATGATTTCCTTGAGGCAAAAAGGATAAAAGAGCTTGATGAACTGAATAAGAAACAGGGTGCCCGCCAAGAATCAGTGTCCGTGTCCCAAAATAGGATTGATTATGAAGCGAAGAAGAAAGAAGACCGCGAGAAGAAACGTGTGGAGAAAGAGATAAAGATGCTGGAGGACAAGATTGATGCCTTGGAGAAAGAACTCGCACATCTTGATGAGATAATGGCTAATCCGTCAGCTTATCAAGATGTGCAGGTTAATGATGATTTCTATTGGGCGTACGGCAAGAAAAAAGAAGAGTTGCAATACCTTATCGACAAATGGGGTGAGGTTGCGATGTGACGTTTGAAACGGGAATGGCGTAGATGCCTAACAAAATCTCTGTGAATCTTGGCTCAGCCTCGTTCCCAAGCTCGTCTAATAACTTGGAGAATATCTTGTCTGTATATGCCTTAAAAGTGTCTTTCTGCTTGTCGTTATAATGGCTTTTAAATGTTGAAGTGCCTGATAACCAATCGTATGCAATGAAGTTGTTTGAAAATAGCCTGTAGTTGCTATATATCCTGTTGTCAATGATTTCTGACACGGCTTGAACCACCTCTCTCTTGTCTGCACCTTGGTATTCCTTCAAGTCATCGGCAGTGATTGTCGGACAAATCGCAATGTTCATTGTACCTTTCTTCTTCATGATGCCGGAGATGATGCTGTCCATATCTTCAAAAGGATTCTTGGTATAAACACCGTCTCTTTCTTTGATGTATGATTCGCGGGCCTTCAGCATGGCGCATGGCTCATATTCGTATGAAGTGGAGACAGGTGTGATGTTTAATTCTGCGAGATTGCTAACCATGTCTTTCCGGTCGCCTGAAAGAGAGAACATTGTTATCAGCCCATGGTCAGTCTTGTCATTCCCGTCTTTTGTTCGACCATCGCGCTGCGCAATCCATACGGACTTTCTGTCTCTGATGAGGTATCTGATGTAGTCGGAAAGATGTTGGGAGTTGTATGCGAACTCACGGAAGTTTTTTGAGCGTTCCACTTTGAACATCTTATTTGTCTTACTGAAAACGTTGATGAGGTCGCTCATAATAAGGTTGCTCCCGAATGCGATGTTACATGTGTCAAGATTGTTGTTAAGCATGCACATCTGTAACACAAAGGCGTCAAGGGTGATGTCGCGGTGATTTGCAGTAAAGAGATAGGCATTCTCTTTCTTTATGTTTTCAAAGCCTTGGCAATCAAGGTGTTGTATGGTGTTGCTTATTATCCAGTTAACAAATTTCGTCATCACCTTTCTCTGAAACTCATCAACGGTTTTAATATTTCCGATAAGGTTTTTCAAATCCTCGTGAGTTGCATCTGGAACAATAAATCTAAACATATTTAGCGATGACTCATCGTTCAACATGTATTCCATTGCTTCAGGAATCTCATCATCGTTATATGATCTTATGTCTTCGAATTGTGATAGTGTCATATTACTTAGATAAGTGTTATTATTCAACAATCATGAATGGCATTAGAGCCTGAACACCTTCGGCGTTTGTTATTATCTCTAATGTCTCATAGAATGGATAGTTGTCTCCAAGTTTATTCTTTATCAATGATTTAGTGTATGGTTCCTGTATTGAGCCATTCATTATTGATTGGAGAATATCTTGTTGTTTCGGATATGTCTTGATAGAGTAATTTGTCAGACCGGCTTGATTTGCGGCGTAGTCAATGGCATTTTCGAGTCCGCCGAGTTCATCTACCAATCCTAACTCTAAGGCGTCGCTGCCCGACCACACTCTGCCTTGGCCTATTGAGTCAACGTATGATTGGCGCAGGCCTCTTGTGCGAGCTACAAGTGATGTGAAATCGTTGTAAGTGTTTCCTACATATTTCTGTAACATGGCTTTTTGGTAAGGTGTGAGAGGCTCGGCAATGCTGCCATAGTCGGCGTTTTTGTTTGTTTTAGCCACATCGACTGTTATTCCAATCTTCTCGTTTAAGAATTGCTTAGCGTTAGGGAAGGTGCCGAATACGCCTATTGAGCCGGTGAGGGTTGTAGGGTCGGCGAAGATCCTGTCACCTTCGGTCGAGATCCAATATCCTCCTGATGCCGCGTAATTACCCATGGAGATGATGAAAGGTTTCTCTGCTTTCGCAAGTTCCACCTCTCTGCGTATCACTTCCGAAGCGAGAGCACTTCCTCCGGGTGAGTTGACTCTCATAACAATAGCCTTCACTTTCTTGTTTTCTCTGGCTTCGCGTATTGCTTTTGACAAGGTCACAGACCCGATTTTTGTGTCGTCGCCCTCTCCGTCATAAATCTGTCCCGAAGCGTATATCACCGCAATCTTATCAGGATAAGTCTCCTCCGCTGGCCGCAGCTGTGAGTATTGTGAGTTTGTTAATATATTGATTTTCTTAGTGCTTTCTATTCCTGCCAGCTCTTTTATCCTTGCTATTATTTGATCTCTATAATATAGACCGTCAATAAATCCTTCTTCAAGTGCTAAGTTAGCATCGAATGTTAATGCAAGTTCATCTGCTAACTCATTGATTCTCTTTATGCTGATATTACGCGTCTTGTTGATGTCGCTCAATACCTGATACCATACAGAGTTGAGGAGCTTGTCCATTTGTTCACGGTTGGCGTCGCTCATCTTTTCTAAGAAATAAGGCTCAACGGCACTCTTGAATTTGTTGTTAGGACCTCTCACTATCTGCATTTCTATGTCTAATTTGTCGAGAAGTTTTTTGTAGAAAATCACTTGAGAGGCCATTCCGTGGATATCGAGCATTCCATCGGGGTTGATGTATATTTCATCACCGGCTGTTGCAAGGAAATACGCGCCTTGTGACATGTTTTCGGAGTATGTTATCACGAATTTCCCTGACTCACGGAATCTGAGAAGCTCGTTTCTTATCTCCTCAATGTTTGCTGTTGACGTGCCTATTGACGACAGTTCAAGGAAAATCCCGCTGATGTTTGGATCTTTCGCCGCTGCTTTTATGTTTGCTATGATGTCGTTCATTCCCGACATGTCATTGCTCTCACTATTGAATCCCCTTAAGGTGTTTGTAATGTTATCTTCGCATGTCCTGTCAGGGATGTTGTAATTTAAATCCATGTATAATAATGAGTTTGGCCTTATGTTTGCTGTGTTGGTTGTGCTGTTTAATAAAGCTCCAAATCCAAGGAAGAATAAGACTATTAGCAATAATGCTGATCCTAAGAATGAGGCTAAAAGGAATTTAAAAAACTGTTTCATATTTATGAATTTTTATTAAAAATTACGTTTCAAAAATTTTTCAAAGATAATATCTTTTTCATATCTTTGCACTCATTAAATGAAAAAAATTGAATGGTCTTAGAGAAAGTATATATTTTGTTGGGTTCTAACCTTGGTAATAGGGAGAAATTGATGTGTGAAGCCTGCGTCTTGATTTCTGAACGTTGTGGAAAGATATTGATGAAGTCGCCTGTGTATGAGTCTGAGCCATGGGGCTTCGATGCAGAGCAATGGTTTCTGAACCAAGTTGTTGAGATAGAGACTTCGCTTTCTGCCGACGATCTGATGAGGGAACTCCTATCAATAGAGTTGTCTCTTGGTCGTGACAGAGTAACTCCTCATGAAGGATTTGTATCTCGCCCTATCGACCTTGATATTTTATATTATGGTAATCATATTATTGATACAGAGTTAGTTACGGCTCCGCATCCTCGTCTTCACCTTAGGAGGTTTACTCTTCTTCCGCTCTGTGATATCGCTCCTGATTTTGTTAATTTAAGATTGAATATGTCGAACACCCAACTGCTTGAGTCGTGTGATGACAAAGGAATTGTAAATAGATATTAAGAATTATGAGATATAACTATCTGGCTATTGAGGGTACGATGGGAGCTGGGAAGACCACTCTCTCGACTCGTTTGGCCAATGATTTTAATGGCAAACTGATTCTTGAGGAATATGAGCCTGATAAGAACCCTTTCCTTGCCAAGTTTTATAACGAGCCAGATAAGTATGCTTTCCAAGTTGAGATGACCTTTCTCGCTTTGCGATTCCAACAGTTGAAGGATAAGCTTTGTGGATTAGATTTGTTCCACGACTTCATTATCTCGGACTATTATGTTGCCAAATCTCTTATTTTTTCTCGTGAGAATCTTCAAGATGACGAGTATTCTCTCTTTTCAAGGTTTTTCAATATTATTTTCTCTAATATTCCAAAACCTGAGCTTTTGGTCTATCTGTATTTAGATGTCGAGCATCTTCAGCGTAATATCCGTAAACGTGGGAGGGAGTATGAGCAAAAAATAGAAAACTCATATCTTGAGAATCTGCAAAGGGGATATTTTGAGTTTATTCGGCAGCAGAAGGATATGAGGATACTAGTTCTTGACACTAATAACATTGATTTTGTCGCTAATGAGAGTGATTATCACAAGATAGTTGAAGCTATTGACCAGCCCTATGATATTGGGGTGCATCGTCTTGTGTTATAGTAAGTTATGTTATACTAAAAAAGGCTCCCTTAGGAGCCTTTTTTATATTAATCAGGTATTTATTTCTTTGCTTCAATTGTCACGCCGGCACGACGTAATTGTGGGAATAATGTTTCAATCTCAGGATAATTCTTGACAAGGTTATTTAATGTTGTGTATTTGTCTGAAGCGTTCTTGAGTTGTTCCACTATATTCTCTTTGTCAGCGATGTTTGAACCGAGTATTGCCCTGTAGAGACCTTCCCAGTCAGCGCCATTGCCTTTAACAACGAATTTTGCATTATTGGCTTTATCACCAAGTTCTTCTTTTACGAAATCAGCGGCAACATTTGCGCGTTCTTCAGAGAGTTTATTATTGTACTCAGCAGTGCCTTCTGGTGATGAGTAACCTTCAATGGTGACGTTTGTGATAGTGTATCCGTTGCAGAGGCTCTTAGTAACTTGTTCGATAGCGTTCTTATTTGCTTGGCTGTTGAGTTTGTTTGACTCTGCCTTAGGGAAGAGGATGTCAGTATAATTCTGACGGTATGTAACCGTAATGGTGTCGGTCTTTACCTCAACAATCTTTTCGGTTCTTGGTTCCTCGTTCTTTTTTTCGCAGTTTTCTTTAGAAGCGCATGGGCATTGAATTGTTGGAGTTGGATACATTCTTTCCTGCATTTCTTCAATTTCTGCTCTTCTGTCGCAAGATGTTTTGAATTTGTAGCGAATACCGGCGTTTGCTGTCACCATCCAGTCGTAGTTTTTCCCACTGGGGATGCCTTCAACAAGGTCAGAACTACAATATGTGGTCGTTCCATCAAAGAAGACATCCCAATTTTTTGACATCTTATAGGTCAATTCAATACCTGCTGGAATTGTCATGGCGACCTTTCTACTGCCTATACCGTTCCCTTTAATATTACTGTGCTCGTATCCGAAGCTGTTCCCGTTGTCAAGTCTTCCACGGAACTGTATCTGTCCGATACCGATATGTGGAGTGACTTCAACAAGGCGTTCTTCATCAGTACCCAAAATGAGGTTGAGAAGGTCTATACCGAGGTTGATATTGGCATTGTAATATTCGCCATAGTTGAGAGTGAATAATCCTGGATTTGATGCGTGGTAGATTCCATAACCAACTTTCGCAAACATCTTCCAATGATTGTGGAAAGCAAAACCAACGCCGATGTTGCCGTTTCCTCTCATATCTTTCATGACCCATGCTTTGTTATCACCAAAAAGCAATGTGGCTCCACCGTCTGCTGTAACATACCAATAGTTGCAATAACTGTTTTGACCGGCGACGTCATTGTTGTGCGCGTTTATCCTATATTTTGCACCTAAATTAATGCTGCTTATCCAATCATTATGTACGCCTGAAGGATAGTTGTCAATTAAGTCTGTGTTTGTGTAATTTGCAGTGAAATCAAGGAATAAGTCCCAATTTTGAGAAAGCTTATATGCAATGTCAATGCCAAGGGGAACGATGGTCTCAACTTTTCTCTTGTCGATACCTGTTCCAGGGTTGTTGTTTGCATCGTTGTTGTTGTAGCCAATTGTACTTGTTGTACCATTGTTTTTATCAATGCTTGCTCTGTATTGAATGTATCCGACACCGATATGAGGTGTGAGGGATATCGTCCTGTTTGGATTATAACCTGCAACAAGGTCAAGCAAGCTGATTGTAAGGTTCAAATCTCCAGTAAGATAGTTTCCTTTGTTAATAGTGAAGACATCTTCATGCTCACCTCTAATCAAGCCGCCTCCGATATTTCCTTTGATACCAAAGATGTTATCAAACTGCCAGCCAAGGCCAATGTTGCCATTGAAATTTGGTTTGATTTTGTTAACATCGCCCGACAAAGCGTTCACTCCTGCGTCTGCAGTAACGTAAAAGTAACTCTTGAAGTCTTTTCTGTTAGGTTTTGCTTCTGTTTTGTCAGCTTCCTGTGCAAAGGCACATAGCGCAAATGCTGACAAGCCTAATGCTAGAATTGATTTTTTAAAAAATGTAAATTTACCCATAATATTAATTACTAAATGATTCTTTTTTTTACGCTGCAAAGATAACATTTATTTCTTATTGTGGTAAAGAAAAATCATATTTTTATTGTAAAATTTTATTAAGTATCTTTTGTGTTTCAATCTGTTAATTTATTCTAACAATACAATGAATTTCTCGTTTGTCTGAAGGCTGATAAACTCCATGTCATTTCTCGCTTTCTCTTTATAATCGCAGTCTTTCGCTATAGCTTTTTTTAACATCTTCAAGGCCGTCTCATCGTCGTCATTACGAATCGCAATGATAGCCTTCAGATAAATGACATCTCCACTTTCTTCAATCTGATTTATCGTCTCCTCAGCACGAGAGTATTCTTTATCAAGTGTTTGTGCTAACGCAATGTTGTAGTCACTGGCATGGTTGTCGGCCGTAAGCAGCCTAACAGCCTTGTCATAGTCGCCTTTGATAATGTTGATTACACCTAAATTATAGTTCTCGTTATAACCTAATCTCTGAGCTTCATTGAAATATCTTTCTGCTGCATTATAGTCGTTGTTATTAATTGCACTTATTCCTAAATTATTGTATTTCACTGCTTTTACATGATTATCTGAAATAGGGACCTCCTCAATAGTGTTGATGCTTACTTCTGTCCTTCTTAATTTCGGAAGAATGCTGTTGGCCATTTCCGGATATTTTTTAATATAGCATCTTAGGGCTTCAGCTCTGGCATCTTCATTCAGTGCGCGAAGATTGTTCATTATCTCGTTTTTATCTCTTATTGTTGACTTGGATAATGCGTCCATAAAGCCTTCCCAATCGGGGCCGTTTCCTTTGACTGTTACTGTTATATTGTTGTCTTTTAATAGTTTAGAGTAGTTTTCTTTGATGTATTTCTCAATAATTCTTGCCCTTCTATACGATAGGTTATCATTGAATTTTGCAGGTCCGTCTGGTGATGCCCAGCCCGTTATCTCTATGCTTTTTACCGATTTGCTGCTTTTTATTAAGGATGATAAGCTTGTCAAACGGCTGTATGCGTCTGAGTTCTGCCCGGTATGTAGATTCAGTTTGAAAGAGTTTTGCGAGAAGAACACGTTATCGATTTTCTTCATCTCCACCTCGTGTTTCTTTACCTCGGCTTTGTGAAGTGACTTCTTGTCAATGTTTAATGCTGTCGTTATCACGCCTTGCCCAATGATGAAGGTGTCGCATGTCATAAACTTCTCTTTTTCAATGATTTCGTCCTTGCTGAGATGTATCTTCTCTTTGGGCTCGTAAATGATGGGGTCGATGATGAGAAGGCAGTTCTTCATGTCGTCGAAGTAGGGGACGCTTACACTGTATGTGAAGATGCCTCCGTATCTGTAATCAACCACATCGCCATAGCCATCTACTTTCTGCCCTATGTAGTTGGCTGCTGGCAGCTCCGTCTGCCCGTTTTTGTAAATTAATGTTGGAGTGATGTTCATCGCACTCTTCTTCCCGAAATATCTCTCCGGGAACTCCGTTGTGATAGTGATAGTTACCATATTGCCGCACTCTTCAAGTATCTCCGGTGTGGCATAAAAATGAACATCATAAATCTTCTTTGTCATCTTCTTTATTGACTGAGCGATAGAAGATGAAGGCATTATTAATAAGGTGGTAATGATGCCTGCGAATAATAATAGTTTTTTCATAATTGTATTGTTTATTGTTTCCAATAAAACAACTTTGAAAAAACTTGGTTCGATACTTTAATAATTAATGTGTGATGATTCTTCTTAGGTCGTTAAAGATGTGGTACATTATTATCCCGCCTGTTATTGAGACGTTTAACGAGTGCTTGGTGCCTTCCTGCGGTATCTCTATTGCTTGTGTGCAGTAGGGCAGAACCTCCTCATCTACTCCATCAACCTCGTTGCCAAAGATAAAGGCAGACTTCTCCGGTGTTACAAAGTCGTCAAGCTTAACGCTGTCTTCAACCTGTTCCACTGCAAATATTTTATAATCTATTGATTTTAAATGCTCACAAGCCTCTGCCGTGGTCTCGAAATATCTCCATTCAACACTCTCGTCGGCTCCTAATGCTGTCTTGTGTATCTCTCTGTGCGGAGGTGTTGCTGTTATTCCGCAAAGAAAAATGGCCTCTATCCTGAAGGCGTCTGCAGTGCGGAAAAATGAGCCGACGTTGCTCAATGAACGTAAGTTGTCAAGCACAATGATGGCTGGAATCTTTGTAACCTTATGATAATCATCTATGTCTAACCTGTTTAACTCAGGCATCGTTAGCTTTCTCATGTTCCCAAATTTTTTGCAAAGTTACTTTTTTTAAAATTATTGCTGAAAAATATTTACTTTTGTACTTTAAAATTTTGATAAATGGCTGCTGGTTCGAATGACACCCCTTTAATGAGACAATATTACGCATTTAAGGCGAAATATCCTGATGCGATGCTGCTTTTCCGTGTCGGTGATTTTTATGAGACTTATGGAGAAGATGCTTTCAAGGCTTCTGATATTCTTGGTATTGTGCTTACCCGAAGGTCAAATGGTGCGGCTACCGGCTCCGAAATGGCAGGCTTCCCTCATCACGCTCTCGATACTTATCTCCCTAAGCTTGTGAGGGCCGGACTGAAGGTGGCTGTTTGTGACCAACTCGAGAACCCTAAAAACTCTAAGGGCCTTGTGAAACGTGGCGTTGTAGAACTTGTTACTCCGGGTATAACGTATAACGACAATGTGTTGCAGCAGAAAGAGAATAATTTTCTTGCCGCTATTCATCTCGACGATAAAGAATCTGGTGTCGCCTTCCTCGATGTCTCCACAGGCGAGTTCTATCTTACCCAAGGAAATAATGAGTATATTGACAAACTGCTACAAAGTTTTAATCCTTCAGAGGTGTTGTGCCAGCGTAATAAACGAAGGAGTTTCGTTGAGGCGTTCGGTGACAGGTACTTTATCACTGTTTTTGACGATTGGGTCTTCACTGAAGACTATGCGAACGATATTCTGACACGGCATTTCAACACTGCGTCGTTGAAGGGCTTCGGCGTCAGCGATTTCCCCAAGGGCGTTGTCGCTGCCGGCGCTGCAATACATTATCTGCATGAGACTCAACATGATAAGATTAGCTATATCACCTCGCTTTCACGTATTGACGAGGGACAATATGTGTGGCTGGATAGGTTTACAGTGAGAAACTTAGAGCTTATCAGCACCCCGAACCCTAACGCTAAGACTCTCATTGACATCATTGATAAGACGGTGTCGCCTATGGGCTCTCGTCTGTTGCGCCGCTGGATTTCTCTCCCTATGAAAAATAAAGAACAGATTCAGTCGCGTTATGATGTGGTTGACTACTTCTTTAATAATCATGATGTTATATCAAAGTTCCAAGATGCTGTCCGTCAGGTTGGTGACCTTGAGCGTCTCGTGTCGAAGGTGTCTCTCGGAAGGGTGAACCCACGGGAGATGCTTCAGGTGTCTCGCGCCTTGGAACAGGTTAAGGTGATAAAAAAACTTTGCCTTGAGAGCGGCTTCACTCCTGTTGTCGCCATCGGTGAGCAGATGGCCGAGTGTGATTCTATCTGCCAGCGTATCAAAAAGGTGGTAAAGGCTGATGCTCCCGTCTTGATGTCTAAAGGTAACTTTATTGCCGATAATGTCGATGCTGAACTTGACGAGCTCAGGGACCTGTCGCGCTCCGGGAAGGAGTATCTGATGAATATCCAGAGGCGTGAGGTGGAGGCAACGGGCATCACTTCCTTGAAGATCGGCTTTAATAATGTCTTCGGATATTATATGGAGGTCACCAACGCCCATAAGGATAAGGTGCCTTCGAGTTGGATTAGGAAGCAGACCCTTGCAAATGCCGAACGCTATATCACTGAGGAGCTTAAGGAATACGAACAGAAGATTTTAGGTGCTGAAGAGCGTATCCAGATTATTGAGGAACGCGTATATGCTGAGCTTGTTGCCGCCACCACCGAGTATCTCGCGCCAATGCAACTCGACGCTTCTATTGTCGGAAGAATAGACTGCCTCTCAAACTTTGCATATATCGCATTGAAACACAACTACGTGAAACCAGATATTGATGATTCTTATGTTATCGATATCAAGGAGGGCAGGCACCCCGTGATTGAACAGATGATGCCCGTAGGCGAGGAATATATCTCAAATGATGTGTACCTTGACAGGGATAAACAACAGATTATCATAATCACAGGACCTAATATGTCGGGAAAATCTGCTTTGTTGAGGCAGACCGCCCTTATTGTCCTTATGGCACAGATTGGGTGTTTCGTGCCCGCCTCGTATGCCCGTATCGGCCTCGTGGATAAGATTTTCACGCGCGTCGGTGCAAGCGATAACATCTCTTCTGGAGAATCAACGTTTATGGTTGAGATGAATGAGACGGCCTCTATCCTCAATAATATCTCAAACAGGAGCCTTATCCTTCTTGACGAGATAGGAAGAGGCACAAGCACTTACGACGGGATAAGCATTGCTTGGGCTATAACAGAATATCTGCACGAACATCGTTATTTCCGTCCGAAAGTTTTGTTCGCTACTCATTATCATGAGCTTATCGAGATGGAGTCGTCGTTTGGCAGGATTAAGAACTATCATGTCAGCGTGAAGGAGGTCGATAATGACGTGGTGTTCCTTCGGAAGCTTGTTAGGGGAGGCAGCGCGCATAGCTTTGGTATTCATGTGGCTGCAATGGCGGGAATGCCGAAAAAAGTCATCGACAGAGCGGAGAAACTGCTTTCTATGCTTGAGAAATCTCACTCGCAGACCAATTCGGAACAGCCTGTTCAGGAAAATAATAGCATGGATAACATGCAACTGAGCTTCATTCAACTTGATGATCCTTTGCTTTTGCAGATAAAAGAGGATATTTTAAACACTAATATCGATACCTTAACACCCGTTGAGGCTCTGATGAAACTAAACGAGATAAAGAAATTGCTTAAATAGGTGTTGATTATCAATTTAATATAAAATAATAAAAATATTTGAAAAAAATCCTTGACAGCATTGAAAAAAACTGTATTTTTGCAGCGTAAAAACCAAGCGGAAATAGCTCAGTTGGTAGAGCACGACCTTGCCAAGGTCGGGGTCGCGAGTTCGAGTCTCGTTTTCCGCTCCACGTTTTGCGGAAATAGCTCAGTTGGTAGAGCACGACCTTGCCAAGGTCGGGGTCGCGAGTTCGAGTCTCGTTTTCCGCTCTGAATCCCGATCATAGTATCGGGATTTTTTAAATGCAGGATAGTGCCTGAGTGGCGGAATAGGTAGACGCGCCGGACTTAAAATCCTGTGCCCATTGTGGGCGTGCCGGTTCGATTCCGGCCTCAGGTACTGAAAAACGAGCGGGTTCAAAAATCATTTTTGAACCCGCTCGTCACTTATATCCCCGTTCCTATCTGAGCATCTTCCTGACCTCAGTATCTCCCGTCTCCTTGTCCGTTATCTTCACAATGATGACTCCTCTCGCACCTTCTATATCTATCACGCTGCCACCCGCGAATTCTTCTGCCGCAACCTCAACGCCTCTGACATCATATACTCTCACGGTCACCTCGTTTCCCTTGCTCGTCTCAATGTTTAACTTACCGTCCTTGATGAACATCTGATAGCCGCTCTCCATTGTAGTCTCCTCTGTCATTGTTGGGACTCCTGTTACTGTGTAAGCCGCCTTCTGCAAATATGTGGCGTCCTTATCCCCAATCTCTTCCGGAAACCACAGTCCCTCCGGACTCTCCTCGAATATCAAAGTGTAAAACACGCAGGCGGCAAGATAACTGCCATGTATCGATGGGTGGCTGTTGTCTCCCGAATGTAAGACGAGGTCGCTGTCTCCCAAGACATACTTCCATGCTAATCCTACCGGCGCTATCATACTCCCGAACTTGTCGGCACAGCTGTTGTACGCACTCGCCAAGGTGTCTTGCATGTGGTTGAAATCCTCAAAGGCAACGCTGCAATAAGTGCCTTCTCCATAGTTAGCACATTGCTGCCCGCCATAACGCCTGCCCCATGTCATATATCCTATCATCTGCGCATCTTCGTTGTATTTCATTGTGGTGTCGCGCAGCATCTGCCAGCCTTTCTCCATATAACTGCGGTAATATTCAATCGTTGGAAGCTGGCTCTGCTCTTGCAGGACAACATAATCCCAGTTGCCTTCCTTGATGAGGTTCAGGCTCGTGCTGTTCTCGGCATGCTGTAATAACAGATGCCCGCCGGGAGTGGAGCTCGCATAATAGACGTTCTTCCCGTTGCTCTCAGCTATCTTCGCTACAAGCTGTGGCAGGTTGTTGACAGCGGTGTATGAGTTTCCAAGAAATAAAATGTTAACATCTCCTTGTGCCTTGATATTATTGGTAATCAATAATAACAGTGTGATAATGGTAAAAAATCTCCTCATAAATTCTATTTTTTCATATTTGTTTGATTAATGTGTGCAAATATAACACATGTTTTTATTGTTCTTTAAAAATTTTATATTTTTGCAAAAAATTTCATTCATTATGAATAAGTCATCAAGTGTATTAGTTGAAGTGAAAAACTATTTGGTTATCACTGTCTGCATGTTTATTATTGCCCTCGGATGGACGGCTTTCCTTATTCCAAACAATATGTTGGGCGGCGGTGTCAACGGTATTGCTACTATAGTGTATTGGGTTACAGGGCTTTCGACGGGTATTACGATTTTTGCTCTCAACCTTATTCTTATAGTTTTTGCGTTTAAGATTCTTGGATGGCGATTTGGTATCAAGACCATATATTGTATCTTCACCATGTCGTTCTTCTTCTCATTTTTGCAGGGTGTTATAGGTGATTTGCCTGTGATTTCCGATAAGTTGCTGGCTGCAATCATCGGCGGCGGCATCGGCGGTTTTGCTAACGGCATCATCTTTATCGCCGGCGGAAGCACCGGTGGGGTGGATATCATCACTATGGTGGTGAATAAATATAGAAACATCTCTCTCGGAAAGTTCACCCTCGCAATGAATCTCGTCATTATCGGTGCCTCGTTCTTTGTCTTCACTGACATGGCTTACCTTGAACGTTTCGAGTTGATAATCTATAGTCTTGTGGGTAACTTTATTAGCAGTTACTGTATGGACCTTGTTTTCACGGGAAGCAAGCAGTCGGTGCAGCTGTTTATCTTCTCGGCCAAGTCTCAGGTTATTGCCGACCGTATTGGTAATGAATTACATAGAGGTGTTACAGTGATAAAGGGAACGGGCTGGTACTCGAAGCAGGAAAGCGATATCCTGATGGCAGTGGTTCGTAAGACCGAAAGTCAGTCGGTTATTAGGATTGTGAAGCAGGAGGATCCGAGGGCGTTCGTGTCTGTCAACACTGTGATGGGCGTTTATGGCAAGGGTTTTGAGGCAATGAAGAAATAATCCTAATACCTTGTTAATATGTAGGTCCCTGTCTTTGCTGCTTCGTGCTGGATAGGGGCTTTTTGTTCATAAGTGTTTATAGTCATTGGTTTTTGAACACTTGTCCTCTCGTTGTTGAATGAATGGTGCTTGTTGTATGTTTGGTGCTGTATTATTGATTATCTGATACTGGTCCTTTCTTGTGTCTGGCTTCAGATACACTCGGTGAAGCACTATCGGCTACTGCTTATCATTAATCCAAGCTTAGCGTTACACCATAATCGTGCAACCATTGTTCACATTCCTTATAATTGGGCATCACAGAAAATACCGAATCCCAAAATTGGCGGGTATGTTGCGGATATCTCAGATGTGTGAGTTCGTGTACTACCAGATAATCAATAATCATAGGCTTGGCCATGATGCACTTCCAATGGAAATTCACGTTATGGCTTGGTGTGCACGATGCCCAATGCGCCCCTAACTCCATAATTTTGACAGAAGCAGGTTCGCGTCCCACCATCTTTGAGAAGTATTCGATTCTTTCCTTAATGTAGGGTAATCCTTTGGTTTTGTAAAATCGAATGAATGTTTCTTTGGCTTTCGGAAGATATTTCTCGTTTAACACAAATTTGTCATCGATGATTTCCAACGCTTTTTTTGCCGTATCATCAATAAGCAGGTTATATGATTGCCCCATAAACAGGAAAGCCTGACCATTGATGAAATTGCGGTTGATGTAGGCCTTGTTTACAGCCTTACGGTTTGCCACATGTTTGGAAATCAGATATTCGCGGGTTTCAAGTTCCTTGCGGATGGTCTCATCATCGCAGTCGAAGGGTGCTACGGCGTTCACGCTACCATCGCGCTCAATGTTGACCGTAATGGTTTTTCGCCGCTTTGAGCGTCTGATTTCTATTTCTAAATCACCAATCTTCATTGTTCATTGTTAATTGTACATTTTCTCAGCACGCTCTCATTGCTTTTTGCCAACTTAATCAACTCGGTAACAATGGATTCGCTGTTTTCTTTCAGTGGCTGAATGCCCGAGAAGCGAAGCACTGTGCCTATGTCACCGCGCAAATCGTTCACGTTGGTTGGTTTTATCCAAACGTTTGGAATAGTCATTGCCTTAAGGATAGATTCAAACACTTTGTCTGTAATTTTAACAATGTTGTCGTGTCTTTCTTCGAAATCCACGCCTGCACACTGACATAATTTGTCGTAGAAGGGTTCCTTTTCTTCCGATACTACAGCCGGTTTCGGATGTGCCATGTCCTGACGCAGACGTTCTAACTCGCTAATCATTTCCGACCAGTTGCCGGCGTAGGTGGTGAGTATGTTTTCCATGCGGTCTTTGAACTTCTGATACAAGGCGGTGTTTTTGCCTTCGCCCAATTTGATGATGATGCGGTCGCGGATTTGGTGTTCCATAGCCGAAGCCTTGGTTTGCGGATTTCCGTACATGTCGTTTACTATTTTCGGGAAAGCATCGGAAAGGATATCTACTTCGGGTATGGTTTCTTTCACGCCGGCCGATTTCAGATATTTGTCGAGCAGACGGCGTACTTTCTCGCTTGCCCATTTCAGGTCGAGCGTTTTGTCTTTGTAGTGCCAACGTATGAGCGCAACAATGTAGGCCAATCGCTTTGCCGGCACATAATAGTTGCTGCGGGTAGCCGGTGCATTGAATAGCAAGTCGAAAATATCGAAGAATAACCGTAACAGAGCATCAAGTTCAGAGCGGAACTTAATGCTTTCGGCAACGGACACAATCTGTTCACAAATTTCTTTTTCCCGTTCCTTGCTTGTGCGTTGCTCAAGAAAATCTTTGATATCGGAAACTCCTTCGTCTGTAAACCGCTGAATGATTTTGTTGTATCGCATTTCGAGTTCCGGTATTTCCTTTTCGATAGCGGAAAAATAGGTCTCGAACTCAACTAAATCCTCTTTTGCCGCTTGCTCATCGTCGGCATTGTAGATGCCTAACGCCTTGTGCAGGTTTTTTGTAATTCCGAAGTAATCGACCACCAGACCGTGGTTTTTGTTTTTTTTGGTACGGTTCACGCGAGTAATGGCCTGCATCAGATTGTGTTCCGACAGATTTTTGTCGAGATACATCACCTGTTCGACAGGAGCGTCGAAACCGGTTAGCAGGCGGTCGCAGACACACAAAATGCCGATGCCCGAAAGCGGATTTTCGGGGTCGAAATCCTTTTTGAAGTTTGTGATGGCATCGTCGGTGTCGGCTTCTATTCGGGCATCGCGAATAATGGCTGCTTCGTTGTTGCCTATGCTCGACACCACTGCACGCACTTTCAGCATCCGCAGGCGTTGCAGTGTTATTTCGTCACGCACGTCGTCCGATTTCTGTTCTTCTGATGCAATAAATTCGGGAATCAACTTTTCGAGGGCGATTTTGTAACGGACTGCCGC
>SAMEA3663283__coassemble_858_pt1 | contig 35442 bp, 28 predicted proteins | sample SAMEA3663283__metabat2_low_PE_020 | metagenome-assembled genome bin SAMEA3663283 (sample SAMEA3663283) | pig gut metagenome | biome: pig gut; feature: pig-associated habitat; material: faeces | place: China | collected 2013
ATAGAGGAGTACCTGTTCGAGTGAGCGGTGAGATATAGGCTTTTATTTTGATAATTATTTAAAGGCAGTCGCGCAGAATGGCGGCTATGTCATCTTCAAAAAGAGGTGCCCACGCCTTGTCTAAGCCTTCGTTCATGGCGATATGGCGTGCCATCTCATCGATTCTGCTCTCGTCAATGCCCACTTCTCTTAGTGTCATAGGGATACCTATTTCTTTATAAAAGTTATATATGGCGTCGATAGCTTTTTCGGCTATGACGGCTTGGGGCAGAGTGCTGTCGATGCCGAACACACCTGTACCGAAGGCTACGAAGCGTTCGATGGTGTTCTCGTTGAGGATATGTCGCATCCAGCGTGGCGTCACTATGGCGAGGCCTTCGCCGTGAGTGATATCGTAATAGGCAGATAGTGCGTGCTCGATGGCGTGCATAGGCCAGCCGCTCTTGCTGTTGCCGAGGGCGTAGATGCCGTTGCAGCCGAGGGTTGTGGCGTAGAATATCTCAGCGCGTGCCTCATAGTTGTCTGGCTGTTCCATCACAATCCTCACGTTCTTCATGAGTGACTTTATCGCGCCCTCCATGAAAGCGTCGTTCATCATGATGTGCTCTCCGCAGAAATACTGCTCCATGATGTGGTTGATGCAGTCGGCGACGCCGGCGAGGGTGTGCTTTAACGGCACGGTGAAGGTGTAGGAAGGGTCGATAAACGACACGGCGGGGAAGACGTGCTTCGAGAAATATGCGAGCTTGTCGTTGGTCTCGGTGCGCGAGATGACGCCGCCACTGTCGTACTCCGAGCCCGTGGCAGCCATGGTGATGATGTCAACGATGGGTATCGCCCTCTCGGTAGCCACCTTGGCGGTGATGACGTCCCATGGGTCAGCATCGGAACAGGCAGCCCCCGCTATGGCCTTGGTGCAGTCAAGCACAGAGCCTCCTCCAACAGCCAAGATAACGTCAATGCCCTTCTCCTTGCATATACGCACCCCCTCAAGAACACTCGGATTGTACTTCGGGTTAGGCTCAATGCCAGGAAGCTCATAAACCTCCTTGCCACTCAGTATTCTCATCACCTCGTCGTATATCCCGCTCCTCTTGATGCTGCCTCCTCCGTACGTCAGTAACACCTTGCGACCATACGACTCCATCACTTGTCCAAGCTTCTCTTTAACTACACCCTTGCCGAAAATCAACCGCGTGGGTGTCTGATAATCAAAGTTTACCATCTCTTAATTCTTTTTATTGTTCATGTTTTTTTCCTCTTTCCAACCTCAATGGTTGTTGTCGCAAAAGTAATAAAAAATGCTTTCCTTGTCATTTTTTTTGAAACAAAGCGATGGGGTGTGTGCTTTGATGTCAATGGTAAATAGTCAACGGGGAGTTATTAGTTAGTGGATATTAGATAGGAGTGAGCGATTAGGTATTGTACATTGTTCATTATGCATCATGAATCATGAATTATTTTTTAGAGGGCTTACACCTTTATTAATAAGTGTGATTTTTTTTATTTTCATTTATTCTGTCATCTTTAAAAATAGTATCTTTGCGGAAACAAAAAACTATGCTAAGGATATTGATATTTCTTTTTCTTTCGGCGTTTAGCGTCGTGCTGTCGGCACAGAATATCGATGATGTCGATGTGTCGAGGAAGCCGGATGGCGAGTATGTGGGACAATATAAGGGTGTGATGGTGAGCGGCAAGGTGTGCAAGGGACAAAAGACGGGCACTTGGGTGGAGAATCACGCTAACAGTGAGCTGCCTCATTTTATCATACAGTATGCTGGCAATGTGAGGGACGGGCTCTTCATCGAGCTCGACCGCCAAGGTAACCTTCTCTCAAAGGCGGAGTATAAGTCAGGGCTGCTCGAAGGCAAGTGCATGAGGTTCAAACTCTCGGTGATGACTGAGTCGGTGTGCTACTCTAACGGCGTGAAACACGGTCCTTCGGTGATTTGCTACGACAAGGGGACTAAGATGGAGGAGGCGACATACAAGGACGGCAAACGCGACGGCCTCACATTATGGTATTATAATAATGGAAAGGAACAGGGTGGAAGGATAGCGGCATACAACTATAAGGACGGGCTCTTCGACGGGATTCAGGAGACGTACTTCGAGAACGGCGTGGTGAGCTCAAGAAAATATTTCAAGAACAACGTGCAGGAAGGCCGCTCATTACAGTTCTACGACGACGGCTCACTGAAGTCGATGGCGGAATATAAGGACGGCGTCATGGTAGGCGAGGAGACACTCTATGAGAAAGGAGCATCTCCACGTTAGACCAACAATGGCGTCACTTTAATCCGGCAATGACTACCGCAAGGTTGGTGGCAAACAGCTTTACCGCAATAGCAAGAAGTATTACACCGAAGAACTTCCTCAAAATGACTATTGCGTTGCCGCCGACGAACCTCTGAATCGTATCGACAGAACGTAATACAAGGAAGTCAATCAACACGTTGGCAACTAACGCTATCATTATGTTTATGTCGGCATACTCCGCCCGCAACGAGAGAAGTGTCGTCAACGCTCCCGGCCCGGCAATAAGCGGAAAGGCTATCGGCACTATCGAGGCTCCTCCTGACGAACTGTCACTCTTGATGATCTCTACCCCAAGTATCATCTCTAACGCAAGTATGAAGATTACAAACGAACCAGCTACCGCAAACGACTCGGCATCAACACCGAAAAGATGTAACAGACCGTTACCGGCAAAGAAAAACACTGTGAAAAACGCCATGGCGGCAAGCGCAGCCTGCCACGCCTTGATGGTCTGGTTGTTCGACTTTATGTTGATGAATATCGGTATTGAACCGAAAATGTCGATTATCGCGAACATCACTATGAACGCACTTAATATCTCCCGGAAGTTTATCGTCTCAAACATCTCTTTTCTTTTTTAAACCGCAAAATTACTAATTTCAACCTTTGATATAACAAAAAGAAGGCATTTTTTTTCAATGAGCGGTGAGGATTGAGGGAATTAGTAAACCCCGACATCACTCTAACGTTCAGGTTGTGCGCCATATCAATTCTTAGAACCTGCCGGCATTTCATTATGTGTTCCCGGCAATGCTCCTCAAATGAGAAAAAACGGCAATATTGCTGCCCATACGACAAATCTCGGCTCTCGAAATGTCAATAGACACTGTTGCGAGCGAGAATATTTTATAGATAAATAAAAAGGGCGAATGAAATAAAAAAAGCATTATCTTTGCAACGGTTTTTGGTGTCCGCAAGGACTTAATAGGGAACCGGGTGAGAATCCCGGACAGTTCCCGCTGCTGTAAGCTCTTGTAGCGTCAGCATGATGTCACTGCCCTGCTCAAAAGGGTGGGAAGACGCTGACGTAAGGAGCAAGTCAGAAGACCTGCCAACAGCCTTATGACACAATGACTTTCGGGATAAGAGTCGGCTCATCATGTCTCCGATTATTATTCCTTTAGAAGTCATCTATACATGATGATGTTATGAAACGGCTTTTAATAATATTAGCGGCAATGCTCTCGTTAGCGGCGAAGGCGCAAGACACGATAATCTTGCAGTCTGTTGTCGTGAGTGCGTCGCCAATAAGGAGGGTGCCGGAGGTGGAGGTGATGGAGCGAAAGATGGACACCTCTGTCATCAGGAGGCTGAGCACTGTGAGCATGTCGCAGCTTCTGATACAGCACAGCCCTGTCTTTATCAAGACGTATGGTCCGGGCGGAATGGCGACGGCATCGTTCCGGGGGACGACGGCGAGCCACACCCTCGTGCAGTGGAACGGGTTCCAGATAAACGCACCATCGCTCGGACAAGTGGATTTCAGCACCATACCCGTGTTCATGACAGATAACGTGTCACTCAAATGGGGCTCGGGCACCTCCGAGAACAGCGGCGGCATAGGCGGAGTGGTGGATATTAAAAACGACGTCGCTTTTGACAAGGGCCTTATCTTGGACCTGAAACAAAACTATGGCAGCTTTAACACCTTGGGCTCTTTCGCCTCATTCGGGTTCTCCGGCAAAAACCATTTCTTCAGAATAAAAGCCTGCCGCTCTTCAAGCGATAACGACTTCACCTATAATAATATAGGTGTTATCCCGCACCAGACGATGAAGCAGGTCAACGGCGAGTTCATCGACTACGGCCTCATGCCGGAATATCATCTTCGTTTCAAAAACTCCCGTATCTCCATCTCGTCATGGAACCAATGGAACGACAGGAACAGCCCCCAGATAATGCCTAACGTCAACAATATCAACACTAAGGAAAACACGAAATATAACTACTCCCGGAATTTTATTTCTTATAAGAACTATTGGAACACAGGCGAGTTGGAGGTGAAATCAGCTTATTTCTTCGAGCTGCAGCACTATTTCCTCAACTCATTCACCGATAACGGTAACGTGGTGACAAATATCGATTCGAGGAACCGGGCCGACATCTTCCATCAGATTGTCTCACTGCGGCAGAAGCTGTATAAGTCGTGGAGAATCAATGCGAAGGTGCAATGGGATAACGAGAGCGTCGGCTCAAACAACTATGAAGGGACAAGGAAAAGGGACGTCCTCTCGTTCTATGCGGCTCTCAGCGGCGATGTCACTCGACGCCTCAGCATGCGCCTCACCCTTCGTAACGACATTGTTGACTGGCGGTCGGCGGGCTTCTTCCCGACAGCGACGGCAGTGTATAAGCCGCGCCTCGTTGAAGGCATGTCTATCACCGTGGGCTACAGCCATAATTACCGCAGCCCGAGCATGAACGACCTGTATTGGAACCCCGGCGGCAACCCCGACTTACGGCCAGAGGACGGGAAGACACTCGATGCCAATGTGAGCATAGAGAAGACTTTCGGTCGCCTTGAGATAGAATGCTCCTTAGGGACGTACTATTCCGAAGTAGATGACTGGATACAGTGGAAACCGACGATATATCGTTTCTGGGTGCCGGAGAACGTGGCTAAAGTGGTGGCGTACGGCTCCGAGTTACACCTTAAGGCAAGAATGAATATCAACGACTTAAGCCTCTCACTATCCGGAAACTACGTCTTTAGCCACACTACCGATGATAGCGGACTCCAACTCATCTATATCCCGCGCCATCACGCCAACATCTTCGCCGAAATGAAGTGGAAGACGTGGTCGGTAACATATACCCTTGAGTTCACAGGCGAGAGGAAGACCTCTATGAACGCTGACGAGTTCTATGGCTTCAAACTCAACCCTTACACCCTTCATCATATCTCTTTAGGAAAAAATATTGGAAGATTTACCTTCGAACTCATTGTCAGGAACATCACAGACGTTGATTATCAGGCCGTGCTGTGGCGCGCGATGCCGGGACGGAGCTTTGAGTTGTCGGCGGGCTTTAAGTTATAAAATCAAATTTTAGTGTTATGAGTAAATTCAATCTTTTCATTCTTCTGTTGTTGGCGTTTTCAATGCTCTCCTGTAATAAGGATAAAAATGAGAATCCCGTCCTGAACGATGCCGGTTATAATATTGGGAGAGGTGTCTTCGTGCTTAATGAGGGTACTTTCACCTACGCTAACTCTTCGCTGTCGTTTTATGACAATGAGGCGGATACGGTATGTAACAATCTGTTTTTCAAGGTCAATAACGCACCTATAGGCGATGTGGGGCAGTCGCTGAAGCTTCATGGCGGCGACTTATTCATCGTTGTGAACAACAGCAAATACATCTATAAGGCGGATGCAAAGACTATGAAGTACAAGGGCAAGGTGGAGGGCATGACGTCACCGCGCCAGATGTGTGTGCTGGAAGACGGCAAGGCATACGTCACCGACCTCGCCTCACCGGGGCTCTGGCTCGTTGACCTGAACACTATGGAGAACAAAGGACTTATAGAGACGGGCAAATCGACAGAGGCGGTGGTCAGAGTGGGTGACGATGTGTTTGTCTCCAACTGGTCGAACTATTATGTGGGGTCGGTGTCAAACAACACGGTTCAAGTTATTGATGTTAAAGAGGATAGGCTTGTGGGTGAGATAGAGGTCGCGACGGAGCCAAACGCTATGGTCGTTGACAAGGACAATAATATCTGGGTGTTGTGCGGCGGAGGATACAGCGGGGCTGACAAGGACCCGTCGCTGCTCTGTGTGGAGCCTTCATCAAGGGAGGTGATACGACGTTTCGACTTCGAGGACAACAGCTATCCGAGCGGCCTCGCCATCGATGGGGAAGGGGAGACACTGTATTTCCTGAACGGCGGCTACGGCACCCTCGACCTCTACTGTATGGGAATACATGAACAGTCATTGCCGGCACAACCTCTCATCTCTGGAAAAGACAAGGTGTTGTATAACGTAAACGTTGATCCTCATAATGGTGACATTTATGTCACTAACGCTAAGAACTACGTGCAGAACGGCGATGTGGAGAGATATTCCTCAAAAGGTGAACTTATTAGCAGTTTCAGTGTTGGATTAATCCCAAATAATATTGTTTTTAACTACTGACAATAGTGGTTGGAAAGTGTTTTTTGTCGCTTTATCTTATTGTTTATCAAAAAATTAAAAAAAAGAAAGTGTAAAATTATAATTATCGTCGGGCTAATTGAAAATTTACTAATTTTGCAACTTTAAAATAAAGATTAATAATTAATTCACATAAGAAATGAGCACAACACGTATTGAAAGCGATCTTATCGGAACTCGCGAGATTCCATCAGAGGATTACTATGGAATTCAATCAGTTAGAGCAATTGAGAATTTCCCTATCACAGGAATTGGATTAAACCGTTATCCGGAGCTTGTCAAGTATCTTGGAGTAATAAAGAAGGCGGCAGCAATAGCAAATGGCGCTACAGGCAAGATAAGCAAAGAGGTGTCAGAGGCTATCGTAAAGGCTTGCGATGACGTTATCGCTGGCAAATATGACAATCAGTTCATCGTTGACGTTATCCAGGGAGGTGCTGGCACATCCACCAATATGAACGCCAACGAGGTGATAGCAAACATTGCATTGGAATATATGGGCCACGAGCGCGGTGAATACCAGTACTGCTCACCAAACGACCATGTCAACGGCTCACAATCTACAAACGACGCATATCCTTGTGCGACACGTCTCGCCATCTATGCTAAACATCTGCAGATGCTTCCTGTCATTGACAAGTTCATCGAGTCGCTCGACAAGAAGGCCGTGGAGTTCAGCAGCATCATCAAGATGGGACGTACACAGCTTCAGGACGCAGTGCCTATGACACTCGGCCTCACCTTCAAGGCTTTCGCCGACGGTATGCGTAACGAGAGAAGGCATATTGAGGAGGCATCCAAGGAGCTCTTGGTGGTCAATATGGGCGCAACAGCAATCGGAACAGGTATCTGCTCAACATTGGGTTACCGTGAGGAATGCTTCAAGGCATTGCGCGAGATAACAGGTTGGGACGTCCAGCTCGCCAACGACTTCGTACAGGCAACCTCCGACGCCACCTCAATAATGGTTTACTCTGGCGCATTGAGAACGATGTGTACCACAATATGTAAGATTTGCAACGACTTGCGCCTCATGAGCTCAGGTCCTCGCTGCGGTCTTAACGAAATCAACCTTCCAAAGATGCAGCCGGGTTCTTCTATCATGCCGGGTAAGGTCAACCCTGTTATGCCAGAGGTGATGAACCAGATTTGCTACCGCGTTATCGGTAACGACACCTGCATCATGCTTGGCGCACAGAACGCACAGCTCGAGCTCAACGTTATGGAGCCTGTCATGGTTTATGCTGCCCTTGAGTCAATAGAGCTGCTCACAAACGGCTTCGAGGTGCTCCGCACTCTCTGCATCGACGGCATCACAGCCAACGCCGAGCACTGCAACGAGATGGTGGAACACAGCATCGGCATCGTAACAGCCCTCGTGCCTGTACTCGGTTATAAGCCTTGCTCAAATCTCGCCAAAGAATCTCTCGCAACGGGTAAGGGCGTCATCGAGCTTATCAGAGAGAAAGGCCTCCTCACCGAAGAGCAGATTAAAGAGTTTATGAACCCTAAAAATATGATTATCTAATTATTAAAAGAAATAAGGAGAAAGATGGTGCCACTAATAATAATAAGGTGCCATCTTTCAAATTTTTTCCAGAAGGTGCTATATTTTCATATTGACAGTTACAAATAATTTTCAATAATCAAAGGTATTATGTCAGAAACATCTACTAAGTCAAGGAATTACGTGATGTGGATAAAGTTGGCCATATCAGTATTCGTGTTGTTATTTTTCTGGATTGTCCCGGCAAGCTCTTACGGTCTGACAAACATCACTGTCGTTGAGCAGAGGGTTATCGCCGTATTCGCATTTGCTTTCGCGATGTGGGTCACAGAGGCTGTGCCATCATGGACGTCGTCGGTGCTCGTCATCGTGCTGCTTCTGTTGACATGTTCTAACGGAAGTATCTCGTTCTTGAAGGTTGAGGGTGTGAAGATGATTTCATACAAGAGCCTGATGTATGCTTTCGCTGACCCAACCATCATGCTGTTCCTCGGAGGCTTCGTCATCGCGGCCGTGGCATCAAAGATGGGTGTCGATGTGCAGCTTGCAAAGGCCTTGCTGAAGCTCTTCGGAAAGAAGTCGGAGTTCGTTCTCCTCGGATTCCTTCTCGTCACCGGATTGTTCTCTATGTTCATCAGCAACACCGCTACAGCGGCTATGATGCTTACCTTCATGGCTCCTGTGTTGCGCCATATGCCCGTCGATGGCAAGGGCAAGATAGCCCTCGCAATGGCAATCCCGATAGGAGCCAATATCGGTGGTACCGCCACACCTATAGGTACACCTCCTAACGCTATAGCCCTCAAGTTCTTAAATGACCCTGAAGGTCTAAACCTCGGAATAGGCTTCGGCGACTGGTTCGGAGTGATGTTCCCTTACGCACTCGTCCTTCTCCTCATCGCATGGGCACTCCTTATGTTATTGTTCCCATTCAAGAAGAAGACGATAGAGCTTGTACTCGAAGGCGAGACCAAGCATGGCTGGCAGCTCACAGTGACATATATCACAATGGCAGTAACAATCTTCCTGTGGATGTTCGACAAGGTCACTGGCCTCAACGCTAATATCGTCGCAATGATTCCTATCGCCATATTCTGCGTCACAGGAATCTTCACCAAGGAAGACCTCAACCAGATAAACTGGAGCGTGCTCTGGTTAGTGGCTGGCGGCTTTGCCCTTGGCACAGCACTCTACGAGACAGGTCTCGACAAACATCTTATCGAGGCAATACCATTCCAGACATGGTCACCAATCGTAGTAATCATCGCTGCTTCTGTTGTGTGCTGGATCCTCTCTAACATCATCGCAAACACAGCCGCAGCCAACCTGCTTATCCCGGTCATGGTGACACTCGCAGTGGGTATGAGAGAGATGCTCGTCCCATTCGGAGGAGAGACAACAATGCTTCTCTCTGTGACACTCGCAGCATCACTCGCAATGTGCCTCCCAATCAGCACACCGCCAAATGCTATCGCCTACAGCACCGGTATGATTGAAACAAAAGATATGATGAAAGTCGGCGTGATCATGGGTGTCATTGGCCTCGTGTTAGCTATCTCCATGTTGGTCGTCATCGGAAAACTCGGATATTTTGCTTAATCTTTAAAATCTAATAACTATGGGAAAATGTAAAGGTCTATCCTCAGTAACAAAAAAACTGATCATGGCTATCACAGGCGCTTGCCTGGTGTTTTTCTTGCTGTTTCACGGCACAATGAACTTGGTTGCGATCTTCTCTCCAGAAGGGTATCAGGCTATCTGCGAGTTCCTCGGAGCGAATTGGTACGCAATCGTAGGAACAATCGGCATCGCCGCATTGATGATTTTTCACCTTATCTATGCCTTCGTGCTGTCTTTGCAGAACTACAGGGCGCGCGGCAAACAGCGTTATGCTGTGACTGACAAGCAGGAAGGCGTGTCCTGGGCGTCAAAGAACATGCTCGTCATCGGTGTCATCGTTCTCCTCGGTATCTTCTTACACCTCTATGGATTCTGGGCAAAGATGCAGCTTGTCGAGCTTCAGGGACAGGAGCCTGCCGATGGAATGGGACTTATCAAGGAAACATTCGGACAGTGGTATTATAGCGTCATCTACCTCGTATGGCTCGCATTCTTATGGTTCCACCTCGCTCACGGCGTTGCAAGCGTCATGCAGTCAATAGGCTGGAACAATAACGTCTGGAGACACAGGATTGAGTTCCTCGGTAAATTCTTCGCTGCCCTTATCGTGATAATGTTCGCAGCAGTGGTGTTGTATTATTGGTTAATTGCTTAATGATTATTTGAAATGAAAGAATTAAATTCAAGAATACCAGAAGGTCCATTGGCTGAGAAATGGACGAACTATAAGGCAAACCAGAAGCTGGTTAATCCTGCTAACAAGAGGAAGCTTGACATCATCGTAATAGGAACAGGTCTTGCTGGAGCATCGGCTGCGGCATCACTTGGTGAGATGGGTTTCAACGTGAAGGTGTTCTGCATACAGGACAGCCCGCGTCGTGCGCACTCAATAGCCGCTCAAGGTGGTATCAACGCAGCAAAGAACTATCCTAACGACGGTGACAGCATCTACCGTCTGTTCTATGACACTATTAAGGGTGGTGACTACCGTGCCCGCGAGGCCAACGTCTATCGTCTGGCAGAGGTCAGCAACAGCATCATCGACCAGTGTGTGGCACAGGGCATACCGTTCGCACGCGAATACGGCGGACTCCTCGCTAACCGTTCTTTCGGTGGCGCACAGGTGAGCCGAACATTCTATGCGCGCGGTCAAACCGGACAACAGCTGCTCCTCGGCGCATACGGCGCTATGAGCAAAGAGGTTGAGAGAGGCACAGTGAAGATGTACGCCCGCCGCGAGATGATGGACCTCGTCATCGTTGACGGACGCGCACGCGGTGTCATCGTGAGAAACCTCGTGACAGGCGAACTCGAACGCTATGCAGCTCACGCAGTGGTGGTCGCATCAGGCGGTTACGGACGCGTGTTCTTCCTCTCAACAAACGCCATGTCCTCTAACGGCTCGGCCGAATGGCAGTGCTATAAGAAAGGCGCAATGATGGCTAACCCTTGCTTCACACAGATTCACCCTACCTGCATCCCTGTCCACGGCGACTACCAGTCGAAGCTTACTCTTATGAGTGAGTCGCTCCGTAACGACGGACGTATTTGGGTGCCAAAAGACGAGAAGACCGCAGCATTGCTTCGCGAAGGTAAGATTAAAGCCGCCGACATCAAAGAAGAAGACCGCGACTACTACCTCGAGAGAAGATACCCAGCCTTCGGAAACCTCGTCCCTCGCGACGTGGCATCACGCGCAGCAAAGGAGAGATGTGACGCACACTTCGGTGTTAACAATACTGGTCTCGCCGTCTATCTCGACTTCAAAGAGGCTATCCAACGTCTCGGCAAGAAAGCAGTGGAAGAGAAATACGGCAACCTGTTCGAGATGTATGAGCGTATCGTTGATGAGAACCCTTATGTCACTCCAATGATGATTTATCCTGCTGTCCACTATACCATGGGCGGCCTCTGGGTGGATTACGAACTTCAGACAACAGTGAAAGGTCTCTTCGCCGCCGGTGAGGCTAACTTCTCCGACCACGGCGCAAACCGCCTCGGCGCTTCAGCCCTTATGCAGGGTCTCTCCGACGGTTACTTCGTCCTGCCTTACACAATGCAAAACTACCTCGCCGACCAAATCGGTGTACCTCGCTTCAAGACTGACATGAAGGAGTTTGACGAGGCAGAAAAAGCAGTGCGCGAGAAGATTGAAAGAATACTCTCTATCAACGGTACAGAGACTGTTGACTCTATCCATAAACGCCTCGGCCATATCATGTGGGAATATGTCGGAATGGCACGTACAGAAGAAGGCCTTAAAGTCGCTATCGAAGAGATTAAGAAACTCCGTGAAGAGTTCTGGACAAACGTCAAGGTGCCACGCCTCGAAGGTATGAACAACGAGCTTGAAAAAGCCCTGAGAGTGGCCGACTTCCTCGAAATGGGCGAGCTCATGGCACGCGACGCTCTCATGCGTAACGAGTCATGCGGCGGACACTTCCGTACCGAATACCAGACAGCCGACGGCGAGGCTTTGCGCGATGATAAGAACTATAGCTTCGTCGCAGCCTACGAATATCAGGGCGTCGATAAGGAACCTGTTCTCTATAAAGAAGAACTTAAGTTTGAAAACGTTGAAGTTAAACAAAGAAATTACAAGTAGTTATGAAGCTTAATCTTAAAATCTGGAGACAAAAGAATAATGCCTCTAAAGGCCAATTTGTTGAATATCACCTCGATAACGTTCCAAAGGAAGCTTCATTCCTTGAGATGCTTGATATCTTGAACGAACAGTTAGTGCTTAAAGGTGATGACCCAGTCACTTTCGACCATGACTGCCGTGAAGGTATCTGTGGAGCCTGCGGCCTCTATATCAACGGCCACCCGCATGGCAAGTTCAAAAACACTACCACATGCCAACTCCACATGCGTAAATTCAACGATGGCGACACCATCACCGTTGAACCTTGGCGCTCAGAAGCATTCCCTATCATCAAGGACCTCATGGTTGACCGCTCCTCTCTTGACAAACTTATCCAAGCCGGCGGCTATATCTCGGTCCATACTGGTGGTGTGCCTGATGCTAACGCTATACCGGTAAACAAACATAATGCCGACCTCTCAATGGATGCCGCCCAATGTATCGGCTGCGGCGCTTGTGTCGCAACATGTAAGAACGGTAGCGCCATGCTCTTCGTCTCTGCCAAGGTCTCTCAATTCGCTCTCCTACCTCAAGGTCAGGTCGAAGCCCGCGACAGAGTACAGAAGATGGTGGCAAGAATGGACGAACTCGGCTTCGGTAACTGCTCTAACACCTTCGCCTGCGAAGCAGAATGCCCTAAAGGTATCTCTATCACTAATATCGCTCGCTTGAACAGACAGTTCCTCGCCGCTAAGATTGCAGAACCTTTGAAGAAAGACTAAGGATTTTTGTTCATCAAAACTATTGAGGCTGTGTGTCTTTGCACAGCCTCTTTTTTTCTCCCTACATATCAATCTTTCCCGGTGCTATCGACCATTGACCCTTTTCTATCAACCTTACCGCTCCCTCCACCAAAAAATTTTTTTATTTTTTTTTGAAAAAATTGTATTCACATGACAAAATAATTGTATTTTTGCATCGTTAAAACGATAAATTATTATCGATAATTACCATTCGATACAAGTAAGCAAGGATGGGGGTTTCGGTAAATGTAACAATAAAAAAAGAATAAGATGAAAAGATTCACATTACCGCGTGATGTATTCCATGGAGAGAATGCACTCGAAGCATTAAAGACATTTGAAGGAAAACGTGCCGTCATTTGCGTTGGCGGTGGCAGCATGAAACGTTTCGGTTTCCTCGACAGGGCTCAGAAATATCTTGAGGAGGCAGGAATGGAAGTTAAGGTTTTCGATGGTATCGAGCCGGATCCTTCAGTTGAGACTGTATTAAGAGGAGCACAGTTTATGCAGGAGTTCCAGCCAGACTGGATTGTTGCAATAGGCGGTGGCTCACCAATAGATGCAGCAAAAGCAATGTGGATAAAATACGAGCATCCTGAGACCACATTCGAGGACATGTGCAAGGTGTTCGGTCTTCCAAAGTTGAGGAACAAGGCTCATTTCTGCGCAGTGTCATCAACATCAGGTACAGCAACAGAGGTAACAGCCTTCTCAGTCATCACTGATTATCAGAAGGGTATCAAGTTCCCGCTTGCTGATTTCGAGATTACTCCAGATGTTGCAATCGTTGACCCAGCATTGGCACAGACTATGCCTAAGAAACTCGTCGCCCACACAGGTATGGACGCAATGACACACGCTATCGAGGCATACGTCTCAACATGCAACTGCGACTACACCGACCCGCTCGCAATATTCGCTATCAAGATGATACAGAGAGACCTTGTCAACTCATACAATGGCGATGAAGAGGCTCGCAACTCGATGCACAACGCACAGTGCATGGCAGGTATGGCATTCTCTAACGCCTTGCTCGGCATCGTACACTCAATGGCACACAAGACGGGAGCAGTCTTCGCCGACTTCGGAGCACATATCATTCACGGTGCAGCAAACGCAATGTATCTTCCAAAGGTCATCGCATTCAACGCTAAGGACCCTGTCGCAAAGAAACGCTACGGTGTCATCGCCGACTATATGAACCTCGGTGGCAGCAATGATGACGAGAAGGTGGCATTGCTCATCGCAGCTCTTAGGAAGATGAACGACGACCTCAATATCCCACAGTGTATCAAACACTACGGAGCCGACTCTTATCCTTGTGAGCAGGGCTTCGTTCCGGAGAATGTGTTCCTTGAGAGACTCCCTGAGATTGCAAAGAACGCCATCGCAGACGCCTGCACAGGCTCTAACCCAAGAATACCAACACAGCACGAGATGGAAGAACTCCTCAAATGCTGCTACTACGACACAGAAGTGAATTTCTAATTTAGATTGATATTATAATTGTATGGTTGAGAGGGAAGTCGTTAGGCTTCCCTCTATTTTTTAAAAATATTCTATAAAAAATGTTTTTGTTATGAAATATGTTCTATATTTGTAAACATATTGGATAGAGAACATTGTTTTTTGTAAATTATTGGTAATCAAACATATAATTATAGATATGTATAAAATCGTCAGAAAAAAAGAACTGAATCCAACAGTGACGCAGATGGAAATCGAAGCTCCGTTGGTAGCCAAGAAGGCAAAACCGGGACAGTTCATCATTCTTCGCGTTGACGCTGAAGGTGAACGTATTCCGTTGACAGTGGCCGGCTGTAACCTTGAGGACGGCACTGTGAAAATCATTTTCCAGATTGTAGGCTCTACAACCGCCAAGCTCAACCACAAACAGGAAGGCGAGTATATAGAGGACTTCGTTGGACCTCTTGGAAGGGCAACAGAGACAGAAGGCATTAAGAAGGTCTGTATTGTCGGTGGTGGCGTGGGTTGCGCTATCGCACTGCCTGTCGCACAGGAGTTCCACCGCTTGGGCGTTGAGGTCACAAGCATAGTGGGTTTCCGCAGCAAGGACATCGTTATCCTTGAGGACGAGTTCAAGGCCTGCTCCGACAAGATGGTGCTTATGACAGATGACGGCTCATACGGCCGCCATGGTAACGTCACAGTCCCGTTGAAGGAGATGCTTGAGGCTGGTGAGAAGTTCGATGAGATAATCACCATCGGTCCACTTATCATGATGAAGTTCGTCGTGGCAACGGCAAAACCTTTCAACATCCCTGTCACAGTGTCAATGAACCCTATCATGATTGACGGAACAGGAATGTGTGGTGGCTGCCGTCTCACACTGAATGTCGATGGCAAGAGGGTGACAAAGTTCGCTTGCGTTGACGGACCTGATTTCAACGGCTATGAAATTGACTTTGATGAGGCAATGTCGCGCGGAAGGATGTATTTCGACTTCGAGCGCCACATGCATGAGGAAACATGTAATCTCTTCAAAAACGCTTAAGGAGGACACGATAAAATGGCAATAAATCCAAAAAAACATGAAATGCCTTCGCAGGACGCAAAGGTAAGAGCACATAATTTCAACGAGGTGGCCCTCGGCTACACAGCACAGATAGCTGTTGACGAGGCTGCACGCTGCCTGAACTGCAAGAACCAGCCATGTGTCAGCGGCTGCCCGGTGAACATATCAATCCCTGAGTTCATCTCCCATATCAAGGTGAGCGACTTCGAGGGCGCATACCAAGTCATCGCCAAGTCATCATCTCTCCCGGCAGTATGCGGACGCGTATGCCCTCAGGAGTCACAGTGCGAGAGCAAATGTACTCTCGGCGTCAAGTTCGAACCCGTTGGTATCGGCCGCCTCGAACGTTTCGTCGCCGACTATCATAACGCTAACGCTAAAGAGCTTCCGGCAATGCCGGCACAGAACGGACATAAGGTGGCCGTCGTCGGCTCAGGTCCTTCAGGCCTCACATGCGCTGGCGACCTCGCTAAGAAAGGCTATAAGGTGTCAGTGTTCGAAGCACTCCATACCGCTGGCGGCGTGCTCGTCTATGGTATCCCGGAGTTCCGTCTCCCCAAAGCTATCGTGGCTAAGGAGGTGGAGTCACTCAAGGCTCTCGGCGTGGACATCCAGACCAACGTGGTGATAGGAAAGACACTCACCATCGACGAGCTGTTCGAGCAAGGCTATGAGGCTGTGTTCGTAGGCTCAGGCGCAGGACTCCCCAAATTCATGAACATCGAGGGCGAGGCACTGAAAGGCGTGTACTCTGCTAACGAGTTCCTGACACGTTCAAACCTCATGAAGGCTTACCGCGAGGTGTCCGACACCCCTATCATGAAGGGCGGAAAGGTCGTCGTCGTCGGTGGCGGAAACGTGGCAATGGACGCGGCACGTACAGCATTGCGCCTCGGAGCCGAGGTGACAATAGTCTATCGCCGCTCAATGGAGGAGCTCCCGGCACGTCGCGAGGAAGTTGAACACGCACAGGAAGAAGGCGTGGTGTTCAAACTCCTTAACAACCCGACAAAGATTCTCGGCTATAAGAACCCTGACGACCCGCGCGACCCGAAGAACGGCTGCGTGGTGGGTATCGAGTGCATCCGTATGGAGCTCGGCGAGCCTGACGCTAAAGGCCGCCGCCGCCCAATAGAAGTGCCAGGCAGCGAGTTCACAATGGACTGCGACACCGTCATTATGGCTCTCGGCACATCTCCTAACCCTCTCATCAAAGACACAACAAAGGGCCTCGAGGTTAACGACCATGGCGGAATCATCGTCAACGAAGACGCCCTCACCTCAAGAGAAGGCGTATATGCCGGCGGCGATGCCGTGACAGGCGCAGCAACAGTAATCCTTGCAATGGGTGCAGGTAAGAATGCAGCCCGCGCAATAGATGAATACCTTAGCAAATAATAAATCATTCTTAATGACTGTTGGCTGTTGGAATCCCAATAGCCAATGGTCATTTTTAAAAGTAATACTATGAGAATCGCGTTATACGGTAAAGCATTTGAATCAGGAAAAGAGGAGTTCGTTAAGGAAATAATAAATGTTCTTTATGGCGCAGGCGCGGAAATTTCCATTTATAGGCCGTTTATCGGCAATATTATTAACTGCCTCGGTGAAGATATAGCCTACCACACTTTCGACGGATACTCACAGCTGAAGGGTAACGCCGACGTGCTCTTCTCCTTCGGCGGAGACGGCACGGTGCTCGACTGTGTCCCACTGGTAAGAGACAGCGAAATACCTGTCTTCGGCATAAACCTCGGCCGCCTCGGATTCCTCTCAAGCGTCTCTTTCGACGAGACTTTAGACGCAGTGAGGAATATCCTCGACGGCAACTTTGATGTTGAACCTCGCTCAATGGTACAGATTGTCGGCAGCGAGGTGCTTTTCGATGGAATAAACTACGGTCTGAACGAAGTAAGCATTCTTCACAGGACTTACGACAGCCTTATTGAAGTGCATGTCTTCGTCGATGACAGACTGCTCAATATATATTGGTGCGACGGCGTGCTGCTGTCAACGCCTACCGGCTCGACAGCCTACTCCCTTAGCGCGGGAGGCCCTATTATGGCACCAAACACTGACAGCTTCCTTATCACCCCAATAGCTGCTCATAACCTTAGCATGCGCCCTATCGTCATATCCGACAAAAGCCGCGTCAGGATAAAGGTGGAAGGACGCTGCGACAACTACGCTCTTGGCATCGACTCAAGGATAAAACTTGTTGACAAATCCTTCGAGTTCGAGATAATGAAGGCTGATTTCTGCTTTAAGATTGTAAAAATGCACGATAGCGATTTCTTCAGCACTGTGAGAAGCAAACTCCTCTGGGGAAATGACGTGAGAAACTAAAAACTGTTGTACAATTGAAAATAGCTGTAAATACTCGTTTGCTGTTGAAAGACAAACTCGAAGGGATAGGCTGGGTCGCCTATGAGACCCTCAGCCGCATAGTGAAGGCTCACCCCGAAGTAGAGTTCTATTTCTTCTTCGATAGAAAACCTGACCCGAAATTCATATTTGCAGATAATGTCAAGCCTGTCGTTCTCTTCCCTCAAGCTCGACACCCCTTCCTTTATATCATCTTCTTCGAGATATCTGTCGCACGCGCTCTCCGTAAGTTGAAGCCGGACCTCTATGTCTCGACAGACGCTTACCTGAGCCTCCGCTCAAAGACTCCTCAACTCGCTGTGTTCCACGATATTAACTTTGAACACTTCCCTCAAGACTTCCCGCCTGTCGCATTATGGCACTATAAGACGTTCTTCCATAGATACGCCAAGAAGGCTAAAGGCATCATTACAGTGTCGGAGTTCTCCAAACAAGATATCGTTGATAATTACCATGTTGACCCCGATAAGGTCAGTGTGGTATATAACGGAGCGAACGAGGGCTTCGTCCCTCTGCCGGAAGAGGAGAAAGCTAAGGTGAGAGATAAATATACTAACGGCAGCCCTTATTTCATGTTCGTAGGCTCCCTGCACCCAAGGAAGAACCTCGTCCGCCTGTTCCCCGCCTTCGATACCTTTAAGGAAAGGACAGGCTCCGACGCTAAGCTGCTTATCGTGGGTGAGAAACGCTGGTGGACCAACGAGATACAGTCGGCTTACGAGTCTTTGAGACATAAGTCAGACGTGGTGTTCACAGGGCACCTCAATATGAAGGAGCTGAACCGCGTGACGGCAGCCGCCCTCGCCTCGGTGTATGTCTCTTATTTCGAGGGTTTCGGCATCCCTATCATCGAGGCCTACAAATGCGATGTCCCGGTGATAACGTCAAACGTGACGTCAATGCCGGAGGTGGCCGGCGACGGAGCCCTGCTCGTCAACCCTTTCGATGTGGAGTCGATAGCCGACGGCCTCACCAAGATGCTCGACGCCGATGTGCGACAACACTATATTATTAAAGGTAGGAAGAGAAGAGACGACTTCTCATGGGATAAGGCCGCGGAAGGCTGGTGGAAGATAATTAATGATTTAACAATATGAAAATTCTTATTTTAGGCTCTGGTGGCCGCGAACATGCTCTCGCATGGAAAATAGCTCAAAGTGAAATGGTGTCGGAGGTCTTTGTCGCCCCGGGTAACGCAGGCACCGCCTCGATAGGTGTTAATGTCCCTATCAACATAGCTGATTTTGACGCAGTGAAGAAGACGGTGCTTGATAATGACATTGAGATGGTCGTCGTTGGACCGGAACAGCCTCTCGTTGACGGCGTCGTCGATTTCTTCAAGGCAGACCCTCTGCTGAAAGAAAAGAAAATCATAGGCCCTGACAAACATGGCGCACAGCTTGAAGGCAGTAAGGCCTTCGCCAAACTCTTCATGGAGAAATACCATATCCCGACAGCCGCCTGCTTTACCGTGACAAAAGACAACCTGCAGGAAGGCGTCAGTTACCTATCCTCCCTCAAACCGCCTTTCGTCTTGAAAGCTGATGGCCTCGCCGCCGGTAAAGGCGTGCTGATCATCAACGACCTTGATGAGGCAAAGAAAGAACTGTCCGAGATGCTTTCCGGCAAGTTCGGCGACGCCTCGGCAAAGGTAGTGATAGAGACTTTCTTGAAAGGCATAGAGGTGTCGATGTTCGTCCTCACCGACGGCTCCGACTATGTGATTCTGCCTGAAGCTAAAGACTATAAGCGCATCGGCGATGGTGACCAAGGCCTTAACACCGGCGGCATGGGCGCTGTGTCTCCTGTGCCTTTCGTTGACGCTGCCTTCATCGAGAAGGTGGAGTCGAGGATTATCAAGCCTACTATCCAAGGACTGAAAGAGGAGAATATCGACTATAAGGGCTTTATCTTCCTCGGATTGATGAACTGTGGCGGCGACCCTTATGTTATCGAATATAACGTCAGGATGGGCGACCCGGAGACCGAGGGCGTGATGACACGCATCAACTCCGACCTCGCTAAGCTGCTGTCCGACTGCGCCGACGGCAAACTACGGGACTCGGAATTCCGTATTAGCCCCGATACCTCCGTCACTGTCATGCTCGTCTCAGGCGGATACCCCGAACATTATCAGAAAGGCATGGTGATGAGCGGATTAGATGATGTGGAGGATGATGTCGTCCTCGCTCATGCAGGCACTAAACTTGACGAGAACGCTGACGTCGTGACCGCTGGCGGCCGTGTCATCGCTGTCACCGCCCTCGGCCCTGACATCACTCAGGCAAGAAAGAAAGCATACGAGAACGCTGCTAAAATATCTTTCAACGGTGTTTACTACCGCCACGATATCGGTCTCGACCTTCTAAATATCTGATGATAAGATTTTTTCGTCATAGCTATCTCCAACAGCTGATAGCCATAGTGCTCCTCGTCTTCGTGCTATGGCTCCCGTCCTTTTTTTCTCCTTCATCTGCCGCTGACTTCGTAAACCCGGCAACACCTCTTTATAATGTCTTCGCAAGATTGCTGGCATTCTCGCCCACGCTGATGAAGGTGTTCGCCTTATTAGTATTCATCGTCTCGGCTTTCTTATTCAACTCAATGCTCTCCGTCAACCTTCTCGTGACACGGAACAGCAGCCTCGGCTCCTTGATGTTCACAATTCTCTTATGCTTCACGCCAGAACAATGCGATTTCTATCCGTTCCTGCTCTCTGTACCATTGATAATGATGGCTATACAGACGATGTGTCTGCTTTATCAGGAGGAAAAGTCGGAGCCATACCTAATGAATTGCGGCGTCTTCATCTCAATAGCGTCGATGATTTATTTCCCTTCGGCGTTTCTTGTCGTCTGGATGATTCTCGCCATGGTGACGATGAAGTTCAAAAGCGAGCGTCTGTACATCATTCCCGTTTTTGGGTTCCTGATGCCTTACGCCGTACTTTTCGCAATATATTATTTCACAAGGACTTTGCCTGATTCCGTTGAAGCCTATACCGCCGCCTTCTCAAGTTTGTTCTCCGGAATGTCAGGACTTAATACTAAGGATGTGGTGATATTTGCCTTTTTCGGAGTGCTGCTTCTTCTGTCGGTGCCGCTCATCAGGTCGGGAAATATTGTTAACTCCATTCAGACGAGGAAGAAATACGGGGTGACGATGATACTCTTGGTGTTCGGCATTGTGATGTTGTTCGTGCCAGGCCCCGTGTATTGTAACGGGTTGTTTTTCTTCGTGATGGCAGTCATTACTGCTATGGCGTTGTCAGATGTGAAGAAGACGAGGATTGCAGATGTACTGCTGCTGATAATGATATTGGCGGCTGTCACTAACCAGTATTTGCCATTAATAAAAAAGGTGATATGAGTCTGATACCATGTTTTTCTGACGATAAGATTGAGGCGGGATGTGATGAGGCCGGCCGTGGCTGTATAGCGGGACCCGTTGTGGCGGCGGCAGTGATACTCCCGCGAGGGAAAGACTTCCCGGAATTTAATGACTCGAAGAAACTCACTGAGCGTCAAAGGGAGAGACTTCGCGGTATCGTCATGGATAATGCCGTTGCATACGGGATAGGGGTGGTGTCGGCACAGGAGATTGACGAGATAAACATCCTCAACGCCTCATTTCTCGCTATGCACCGCGCCATCGACGCGCTGAAGGTGCGCCCCGAAATGCTCCTGATAGACGGCAACCGCTTCAACCCTTACAGAGACGTCCCATATAAGTGTGTCGTGGGCGGCGACGCAAAATATCAGGCTATAGCAGCTGCCTCGATATTGGCGAAGACCACCCGTGACCATATCATGCTGGAGCTTGACACTCAATACCCTAACTATAATTGGAAAAAGAACAAGGGATACCCCACCGTCGAACATAAAAAGGCGGTGCACGATTTCGGAGTCACTCCTTATCACAGGATGACCTTTAATATGTCGATACAACTTGAATTGTTTTAAAGAAAGAGGAGATGATAGATTTGACTGACGTTTTGGTGGTTGGAGTCACCGCGAGGGCACTCTTCAATTTGGAGAAAGAGAACGAGATTTTTGAGAGAGAAGGGGTGAGGAGATACCGTGAGTATCAAGATGCGAACCAAGATGTCCCGCTTGAGGTGGGCACGGCGTTCTATCTTGTGAAAAGTCTCTTGAACCTTAACAACATAGCCAACAAGCCGGTGGTGGAGGTCGTGGTGATGTCGAGGAACAGCCCTGAGACGGGGATACGTATCCTCAAGTCTATTGAGAAGCATGGTCTTGACATCACGCGTCTTGCGTTCACCGGCGGCGAGCCCATGTCGCCCTATATCGATGCCTTCGGCGTTGACCTGTTCCTCTCGAAAGACGAGAATAGCGTGCAGGCCGTCATCGACTCGCAAAGCAACTGTGCCGCCGCGCTCATCTACGAGCCTCCTGTGGGCTTCAACGCTGACGACAACAAGGTGAAGATAGCCTTTGATGCCGACGCTGTGTTGTTCTCGGAAGAGGCCGAGCTGCTGTATAAGAAGAACGGGATAGAGTTCTTCCACAGGTATGAGGACGAGCATAAAGACGTGCCGCTCCCTGAAGGTCCTTTCGCAAAGCTGCTGATGAAGCTGTCGAAGATACAGTCGTGCCTCCCCGTCGCCGTGGAGGAGTCGCCGTTGCGCCTCGCCATCGTCTCCGCACGCAGCGCACCCGCCCACATGAGGGTCATCAACACCCTCAAGAAATGGGGCGTCTATGTCAACGAGGTGTATTTCCTCGGCGGAATGCCGAAAGACAAGGTGCTGAAGGCCTTCGGCGCACAGATCTTCTTCGACGACCAAGAGTGCCACCTGCAGTCATCAAGCCGCGTGGTGCCTTCAGGCAGAGTGCCTTACTCCTCCGACTCCCCAATGAATAACCTTTAACAGCTTTTTTTTACAAAACAAAACATATTACGTTTTTTCACGTTCTAAAAATAAATCTTTTCATTATGACTAATGCACGTATCCTCTGGGCCGATGACGAGATAGAACTTCTCAAGCCCCATATATTATTTTTGGAACATAAAGGCTATGACGTCGTCGTCACAAACAACGGCAGCGACGCCATCGAGCTTGTGAGACAGCAACACTTTGATATAGTGTTCCTTGACGAACAGATGCCCGGCATCTCCGGCGTAGAGACATTAGAGAAGATAAAGTCGGACTTCCCTAACCTCCCCGTCGTCATGATAACAAAAAGCGAGGAGGAAAGCATCATGGAGGACGCTATCGGAAGCAATATCGCCGACTATCTCATCAAACCCGTGAACCCTAACCAGATTCTCCTCTCCCTGAAACGTAACCTCGAAAATAAAAAACTCGTGGATGAGAAGTCAACATCCAAATACCAGCAGGAGTTCCTGAAGATTGGCATGGACCTTAACAACAACCTCGACTTCAACGAGTGGATCTCTGTCTATAAAAACCTTACACGCTGGGAGCTTGAACTCCAAAAAACCGCTGACGAGGGTATCAAAGAGGTGTTCTCCCTTCAGAAGCAGGAGGCCAACAACCTCTTCTCGCGCTATGTGGAACGCAACTATAGCGACTGGGTGTCGGGACGCTGCGAACGCAAACCTGTTCTCTCTCATAACGTGGTGCGTGAGAAACTCCTTCCTCGTATCACCGACGACGACAAGCCCGTCTTCTTCATCTTGATAGACAACCTTCGTTACGACCAATGGAAGGCTATTCAGCCGATAGTGGAGAACTATTTCCGTGTGGAAGACGACAGCATCTATTACAGCATCTTGCCTACGACGACACAATACGCGAGAAACGCCATCTTCGCCGGCCTGATGCCCCTTGAGATTCGACGCCGCTTCCCAGCCTATTGGATTGATGAAGACGACGAGGGCACAAAAAACCAATATGAGGGCGAGCTCCTCGGTGAACAACTACGCAGATATGGCAAGAATATCAAATACTCTTATAATAAGGTGCTGAACCTCGCCGCAGGAAAGAAACTCTTCGAACAGATGAACAACCTGATGCAGAACAAACTCAACGTCATAGTGTATAACTTCGTGGATATGCTCTCTCACGCCCGTACCGAGATGGAGATTATCCGCGAACTCGCAGATGACGAACAGGCTTACCGCTCACTCATGGTGTCATGGTTCGAACACTCTTCCCTCTTCGATATGATGAAGTTCATCTCACAGAAAGGCTGCGACGTGGTGGTCACTACAGACCATGGCTCCGTGTGGGTGAAAAACCCCGTGAAGATCTTAGGCGATAAGGCAGTGAATACCAACCTGAGATATAAATATGGCAAGTCGCTGAAATATAACCCGAAAGAGATGTTCGAGGTGAAAGACCCGGAGAAAATACTGCTCCCACGATATAACGTATCCACATCCTTCGTCTTCGCACGCTCTAACGACTTCTTCGCCTATCCTAACAACTATAACTATTATGTCAACTATTATCGGAACACCTTCCAGCATGGAGGCATCTCTATGAACGAGATGTTGATTCCTGTCGCTTATCTTAAGGCAAAATAATTATGAATATGGTTTTTGAAATAAATGGTGTGGATCAACTGACACAGGTGTCGGAACTGCTTATCAGCTGGCGCGATAAGTCGGATATCATTGCTTTCTATGGACCTATGGGCGCCGGAAAAACCACCCTGATAAAGAACCTGTGCCACCAACTTGGCGTCTCCGACGAGGTGAACAGCCCTACCTTCGCCCTCGTAAACGAGTATCCTTCCATCAAGGAAAAGTCTATCTTCCACTTCGACTTCTATCGTATTAAGAAACTTGAGGAGGTCTTCGACATTGGTTATGAGGACTATTTCTATAGTGGACATCTCTGCCTCATCGAATGGCCCGAGCTTATCGACCCGCTCATGCCGGAGCATTTTATCAAAGTATCTATCTCTTACGGGAAAAATGATGACGAGCGTGTCATCGAATGCTCTGTCGTCTAACTGCTTAACCTGACTGTTATGTTGCTGTATCACAACGACTTCGGATACCTTGAAGAAATCGTCTCCCGGCATTCGAGAACCTTCTTGCTGATGGACGACAACACCTTCAAGTACTGTCTCCCCATTTTCCTTGAGATGACAAGGGTGAGGGACTTCATACCTGTCGTGATACGGCCGGGAGAGCCATCGAAGTGCCTTGACACCGTCAGTGATGTCTGGCAATGCCTCGTGGAACATTATGCTGATAGGAATGCCTTGATAATCAATCTCGGTGGGGGAGTGGTGTCCGATATCGGAGGCTTTGCCGCCTCATGCTATCAAAGAGGTGTTGACTTCGTCAATGTGCCTACCTCGCTGCTCTCAATGGTTGACGCGTCAATAGGTGGTAAGACGGGTATCGACTTTTGCGGACTGAAGAACCAAATCGGGACGTTCTGTGAGCCCGCCGCTGTAATGATAGCTCCCGAATTTCTCGATACTCTGCCTACTGAACAGATGCTCTCCGGCCTTGGAGAACTCGCCAAATATGGGTTCATTACCAATAGGTTACGCCTTGAGCCTTCTCTGCCCTTGGATTTTGAGTTAGTGAGAAACGCCGCCGAGTTTAAGATGAAAATCACATCCGTTGATAGCAAGGATAACGGCGTGAGGAAGGTGCTTAACTTCGGCCATACCGCCGGTCATGCCTTGGAGAGCATCCTCTCTTGCTCCGCTGCTCCGCTGCTTCATGGTGAGGCTGTCGCACTTGGAATAATACCCGCACTCTTCCTCTCTAACCGCTATCGTGGCCTCGACATAACTCACCTTATTAATTATAGGCGTTATTATTATCGTCTTTTCAGGAAAATAAACCTCGAAAATATCAATATTGGAAAGCTGTTAGACATTATGCGCCACGATAAGAAAAATATCGATGGTAAAATACGGTTTGTGCTTCTTGAAGGTATCGGCTGCCCCGTCACTGATGTTGTCGTCACTGATGATGATATTATCGATTCTTTGTGCTATCTTATTGATTCTATGAGAGATGAAGGTTTCGGTCAGTAAGCGTTCTTTCGATGTGGAAGTCAACCTGCCGGGAAGCAAGAGTGAGAGCAATCGCGCCCTGATGATATGTTATTACGGTGGCTTCTCACCTGAAATACAGTGTCTTTCCCATGCTGATGACACCGTGCTTCTTCAGAAAGTGCTGTCCGGTCTGAAGTGCGGGACGTCTGTCATCGATTGTGGTAACGCCGGCTCCGTCTGCAGGTTCGTCCTCACCGCTCTCGCTATGCGTGACACTGACACTCTCCTGACGGGAAGCGAACGTATGTTCAAACGCCCGATAGGTGGCTTAGTCAAGGTGCTCAGGTCGCTTGGCGCGGATATATCTTATTGTAAGTCAGAGGGTTTTCTACCTCTCTCTGTAAGAGGAGGAACACTCAGAGGAGGCGAGGTGTCTGTTGACGTGAGCGAGAGCTCACAGTTCGTATCTTCCATAATGCTCGCCGCACCAATGCTCAACGGTGGGCTAAAGATTCATCTTGAAGGCCTAATATCTTCCCTACCTTATATTGATATGACCGCTGAAGTGATGCGCAGATACGGCGCAAAGGTTGAACGTGTGGGAAGAGAGGTCGTTGTTCATGGTGAGCCATATACAAACTGCCGTTATTCCGTAGAGCCTGACTGGAGTGCGGCGTCTTATTGGTTCGAGGCGGTGGCTCTCAGCAGGGGAGGACGGGCGTTGTTGAAGAACCTTGACACTGACACTTCCCAAGGTGACTCGGTGTTGACGGACATCTTCAGTGGTCTCGGAGTGAGCAGCAGGATGTGTGAAGGCGGCCTGCTGATAGAAAACAACAGCGCACCACTTGATGCTGTCTTCCGTTTTGATTTCTCTGATAATCCTGACTTGTTCCCTGCCGTTGCTGTTACCTGCGCGGGGTTGCAGGTGGAGGCGGTGTTTGAAGGGCTGCGAAACCTTTCAATAAAGGAGTCGGATAGGGCCACGGTGATGATGGAGGAGCTGTCAAAGATTGGGGTGGAGATGGAGCGTTGTTCTGCCGATAGACTGATTATCAAACCTCTCAGCTCTTTGCCTTATTTCACTGACGAAAGAGCTGTTGTCTTCGACTCCCATGATGACCACCGTATCGCAATGGCGTTGGCTCCTCTGTCGTTGAAGATAGGTTCCGTTGAGATAACGAATGCTGAAGCCGTATCAAAGTCTTATCCCGACTATTTTGATGAGTTAAGCAAGCTCGTCTAATTCCCAGCCTGCAGTGAGTACGTCGGCAATATGTATTGTCTTGACGGGGATGTTCTGTTTCCTTGCGTATGAGTCGAGGTGCATGAGGCAAGACATGTCGTTAGTGATGATGTATTCTGCGCCGGCATCTATGGCATCTTTGAATTTCTGGTCGGCTAATGAAGAGGATATTGCCTCATGTTGAACGGAGAAGAGCCCGCTGCCAAAACCGCAGCACACCTCCGGTTTCTTGAGTTCTAACAGTTCAAGCCCGTTGACTTTCGACAGAAGCCGCTGTCCCTCGTCCTTAAGCCCAAGCTCGCTTGAAGACGAGCATGACTGCATATATACGGCTTTATGTGGGAAGACGGCACCGAAATAGTCTTTCCCTAAAACGTTGATGAGGAAGTCGGTGAGCTCGTAAATGTTGCTGACAAATCGTTTGTATTCGAGGTGTGAGGCGGTGTTGTAGAAGAGGTCCTTGTATCTTGTTTTGATGAAGCCCACGCAGGAGGCGTTGATGCCTACGACGGTATGCCCGGAGCTGATGTCGGTAAGCAGTTTGTTGCCGAGTTTTTTGGCCTCCTCGACATATCCGCTGTTATATGCGAACTTGCCGCAGCATGTCTGTTCCGGATTGTATTCAATATCAATGTTTAATGATTTTAGAAGTTTGACAACGTTCATCGCGGTCAAAGGGTACATCTGGTCGATGATGCAGGAGACAAAGAGTTCAACGGTCATGTTAATGATATTTTGCAATGATAAGGTTTCTAAGAGGAAGGTGTCCTAATATCGATACATCTAATATTTTCAGATAAGAGATGAAGAGAAAATAGGGCACCTTCTTTATAATGTGATGATGGTTTTATTTTAGGCCATGACGTTTAAGGAAAGGCTCAGTGCTTGGTTCCTGGCCTCTGAATTTGATATACTGGACCATTCCGTCATCGTTGCCGCATTCTTGCAGGCAGTTGATTCTGAATGAGTTTGCGAGTTCTTTATTAAAGATGTCGCCAGATTGTTTGAAATAGTCGAAGGCGTCGCTGTCGAGCACTGCTGCCCAGTAATACACATAGTATCCGGCGGCGTAGGAGCCGGCGAAGATATGACCGAAATATGTGCTGCGGTAGCGTGGAGCTATTTCATTAATAAGTCCAATCTTGTCCATTGCGGCTTTTTCGAAGGCGTTGACGTCGATGTCCGATACTTCCGAAATCTTGTGGTATTCCATGTCGAGGATGGCGGCGGCGAGGAACTCCACGGTGGCGAAGCCTTGGTTGAAGAGGCTGCTGTTCTTCATCTTAGCGATGAGGCTGTCGGGCATAGGCTCGCCAGTCTGGTAGTGTTTAGCGAAGAGTCGTATCACAGAAGGCTCGTTAGCCCAGTTCTCCATAATCTGTGATGGGAGCTCCACGTAGTCGCGAGGGACGTTGCCGCAAGTCCTTGTGTACAGCCCGTCGGAGAAGAAGGCGTGGAGGCTGTGCCCGAACTCATGCCACATCGTCTCTGTCTCTTCCCATGAAAGAAGGGCAGGGCAGTCGGCTGTTGCAGGGGTGAAGTTCATGACGAGTTGCACGAGTGCCGGGATACGTTGCCCGTTGATGTCGTAGCCTTTTTCGCGGAAGGAGGTGCACCATGCGCCCGTGCCTTTGCTTGCGCGCGGATAGAAGTCGAGGTAAAGCAGTCCGAGGACGGAGCCGTCGTTGTCTCTCACCTCAAAGGTCTCAACGCCATTGAAATACACGGGGATGTCATGACGCTGGCTGAAGGTGATGCCGTAAAGCTTGTTGGCGGCGAGGAACATGCCGTCACGTACGTTGTCTATTGAGAGGTATGGCTTCAGCAGGTTTTCGTCGAAGTCGTATTTCTCCTTGCGCACCTTCTCTGCATAGTACCACCAGTCCCATGCCTCAAGCTTAATGCCGGCGTTCTCTTTGTCGGCTATGGCCTGCATCTCTGCCAGCTCGTCCTTTGCCACCTCAAGGGCGGGCACGAACAGCTCGTTGAGGAATTTGTCAACGTTGGCGGTGTTCTTCGCCATGTTGTCGGCGAGGACGAAAGAGGCATAGTCGTCGTATCCGAGGAGCTTGGCCTTCTGCACTCTAAGGTTCACAACCTCAGAGACGATGTCCTTGTTGTCGTTAGCGTTGTCGTTGTTGGCGCGCATGGTGTATCCGCGGTACATCTTCTCGCGTAATGCGCGGTTGTCGGCATATTGGAGGAAGGGTATAAGGCTTGGCTTTGCCGTGGTGAAGACGTATTTTCCGGGCATGCCTTTTTCGGCAGCCATCTCGGCGGCGGCATCGATGCTGCTTTGCGGTAGCCCTGACAAGTCGCTGGCGTCGTCAACGACCATCATGAAGGCGGCGTTCTCGGCAAGCATGTTCTGGTTGTACTGCAGGTTGAGGAGTGACAGCCGCTCGTTGATGCCGCGTAAAGTCTGCTGGTCTGCTTCGTTGAGACCCGCCCCCGACCTGATGAAGTCGTCATAATATTTCTCCACGACCCTCTTCTGTTGCGCGTCGAGGCTCATGTTGTCACGGTTGTCGTAAACGTATTTTATCCTCTCAAAAAGCTCAGGCTTCATGGCGATGTCGTCACCATGGGCGGAAAGGAGAGGAGAGACTTCTTCTGCAATGTTAAGCATCTCCTCGTCGCTCATGCACTCCATGAGGTTGAAGAAGACGCCGCTGACCTTGTTGAGCATCTCACCCGCCTTGTCGAATGCCAATATTGTGTTCTCGAAAGTAGGAGCCGCGGTGTTGTTGCAGATGCTTTCAATCTCCGCCTTATGCTGGCGCATGCCCTCTTTGAAGGCCGGCATGTAATGCTCCGTCTTTATCTTGTCGAAAGCCGGCGCCTCGAATGGTGTCCCGTAATCGGAGAAGAACGGGTTTTGTTCGCTGCCCGCATTGTCGCCGCAGCAGCTGTATAGACCAATAATGCTCATTGTGATGATAATTAAAATGTTTTTAATAGTCATAGTGATATGTGTTTTGTTATTTTTTGCAAAAGTAGTGCAAAATGTTGGAAAAAATACTTTTATTTTCAGAATAATATTTATAAATTTGCACATTCGTTTTTGAAAGTAAAACTTAATATGGATAATCATGGCATATATTTCTTTTGATAAACAGCAGCTGGTGAATCTTGAGTTTACTATGAACAAGGAGATTCTCCGTTCGAACAGGTCGGGGGCGTTCTATAATACCACTATAATAGGGTGTAACACAAGGAAATACCACGGTCTGCTCGTCGTTCCCCAGCCTCAGTTGGACAATAACAACCATGTGTTGTTGTCGTCTATTGATGAGACCATCATAGCTAACAAGGAGGAGTTTCATCTTGGTGTCCATGAGTATAGGGACGGTACGGTGGCTCCGCGCGGGCATAAGTATCTGAGGGCGTTCACTGCCGAGCCTATCCCGAAGCTTGTGTTCCGTATTGGCAGCTCTGTCCTTTCAAAGGAGTATATCTTTGCTGAGAAGGAGCCGCGCATCCTGATACGATACACTCTTGAGGAGGCCGCGCAGCCGATAAGGCTCAGGCTGATGCCATTCCTCGCCTTCCGCAATGTGCACATGCTTACCCATGAGAACTACGCTGCGAAGAGGAGGTATGTCCCGCTGAAGAACGGCGCCGCATGGCAGATGTATGACAACTACGACACTCTATGCTTCCAGATGTCCAAGTCGCCTGAATACACGCACTGCCCTGACTGGTATAAAGATGTCTTCTATATCAGGGAGTTTGAGCGCGGATATGACGCGGTGGAAGACCTCTACGTCCCTGGGTTCTTTGAGGTGACGATGAGTGCGGGAGAGAGCGTGGTGGTCTCGGCAGGCCTTGAAGAGAAGACACCTTCCACTTTCAAGCATCAGTTTGAGAGCCAGATAGAACAGCGTATCCCACGCGACAGCTTCGTGCATTGCCTCCAGAACTCTGCGGAACAGTTTATTATTAAGGAGAAGAACGGCACACGTATGTTCGCCGGCTTCCCGTGGTTCGGCTCCTGCAGCCGCGACACCTTCCTCTCTCTGCCGGGTATCTGCCTCGCTAATGGCGATGAGAAGACGTTCAAAGAGATGCTCGAATACCTCATAAAAAGGATGCAGGGCGCGTTCTTCCCACATAAATACTACCAGCAGAACCTCTACTATACCGCCGTTGACTCGCCCCTCTGGTTCTTCATGAACCTCCAGAAATATGAGTCGATGCTGAAAAAGAGCAGAAGACAGATATGGCGCGAGTATGGCGATGTGATGACAAGGATTCTCGACAGCTATATCGAAGGCACCGACTTCAATGTGAGGGCTTGCGAGAACGGACTCCTCTATGCCGGGAACGAGAACCTCGCCCTGACATGGATGAACGTGTTCTGTGACGGTAAGCCGTGGACCCCGCGCTATGGCTTCGCCATCGAGGTCAATGCGCTGTGGTATAACGCGCTTCGCTATGGTGTGGAGCTGCTGAAGTGCGCTGACACCAAGAACCCTCACCTGAAGGTCTGGCAGGATATGGCTGACAAGATAGAGACGTCGTTTGTTGAGACGTTCTACGATGAGGATAACGACAGCTTCTTCGACTTCGTCAACGAAAGGGAGAGGAATGCCATGGTGCGTCCGAATATGATGATTGCGGGAGCGTTGCGCTACTCGCCACTGAAGGACACGCTGAAGAAGAGGATACTTGACATCACGCGTTCCGAGCTGCTGACAAGCAGGGGTCTGCGCTCGCTGTCGCCGAGAGACGAGAGCTATAAGGGCGTCACCATCGGCAACCATAAGGACAGGGAGCGTGCTTACCACATGGGCACGGTGTTCCCGTGGCTCATCATGCCTTACACCGACTTGTGCGTGAGGCTATACAGAAGCACCGCGCTGCCTTACCTGCAAGACATGTATGACGGCTTTGAGAACGCCATCTTCGAGAGCGGCATCGGGAGCATATCCGAGATTTACGACGGCAACCCGCCTCACGAGAGCAGAGGGTGTATCTCGCAGTCAACGAGCGTGGCAGCACTGCTATACCTTAAATATGTCATAGATATTATTAGGAAATACGGCGATGACTGCTTGTCACGCCTTGATACCGATAACAAAAAAATTAATGCGTTATGAGAGTCTTGATGTTCGGGTGGGAGTTCCCCCCACATATCACCGGCGGACTGGGGACAGCGTGCTTCGGCATGACAAAAGGTCTCGCTAAAAACGGTGTGGAGGTGCTTTTCGTGGTGCCTAAGGCTCATGGCGATGAGGACCAGTCAAGTGTGCGCCTGCTTAATGCGAGCGAGGTGACGGTCAATATCGACCACGAGGCTGACAGGAGCTATTGGGACCGGGTGCAGTATATGGAGATAGGCTCTAACATCATCCCATACGTCGGGCCGGAACAATACTCGTCGATGGTGGAGGAGTACCGGCACGCTACCAAGGGATTCCATAGCTCGGTGTTCGCCCCACGCTACGAGTTCTCCGGTAAATACGGCGCTAACCTCATGGAGGAGGTCGCCCGCTATGCCCTCGTCGGCTCGTCTCTCGCCACAAAATACGACTTCGACATCATACATGCCCACGACTGGCTCACCTATTCCGCCGGCGTGGCCGCCAAAGAGACCACAGGCAAGCCCCTCGTGGTGCACATGCACGCCACCGAGTTCGACAGGTCCGGAGAGAATATTAACACCGACGTGTTCGCTATAGAGAAACGCGGCATGGAGATGGCCGACATGGTCATCACCGTCAGCGACTGGACAAAGAAGATTGTGGTTGAGAAGTACGGCATCAACCCTAATAAGATTGTCACCGTACATAACGCCGTGGAACCTATCGACAAGTCATTGGACGAATATGAGCGCAGCGGATTGAAAAACAAAGTCGTGACCTTCCTCGGCAGGATAACATACCAGAAAGGACCGGAATACTTCGTGGAGGCAGCACATAAAATCCTTCAGGTTGACCCCGACATACACTTCGTCATGGCAGGCACCGGCGATATGCTGAACAAGATGGTACGACGCGTCGCACAACTCAAGATGGGAGCAAACTTCCATTTCACCGGCTTCCTGAAAGGTAACGACGTGGACCAGATGTTCGCCATGACAGATGTGTTCGTAATGCCGTCAATATCAGAGCCTTTCGGCATAGTGCCCCTCGAAGCCATGCGCCTCAACGTACCCGTAGTGATTTCTAAACAGTCAGGAGTGTCCGAAGTGGTGAAACACGCCCTCAAAGTGGACTTCTGGGACATCAACGGTCTCGCCGACGCCATCTATGGACTGTGCAAATATAAGGCGGTAAGCGATATCTTCCGTAAAGAAGGCAAAGAAGAGGTGGATAACCTTAAATGGGAATACGCCTCAAAGAAAATTAAAGCCGTTTATAATAATGTATTGAGTAATAACGATTAAAAAACAATGAATATGAGATCTGTTTGCTTCTGCTTTCAAGTGCACCAGCCATATAAACTCCGCACATACCGCTTCTTCGAGATTGGCAAACGCCACCAATACTACGACGATTATTTCAACCGTATCACTATGCAGCGCGTGGCAGAACACTGCTACCTCCCAATGAATAACCTCATGCTGAAGAAAATAAACCAACTCGGAGAAAGATTCAACTTCTCCATCTCTTTCTCCGGCATTGGACTGGAACTGATGCAGATGTTTGCCCCTCAGGCCTTGGAGAGCTTTAAAAACCTTGTCTCCAACAGTAACGTCGAGGTGCTCGCCGAGACATACTCACACTCCATCTCATCTCTCATGAATAAACAGGCTTTTAAGATGGAAGTGAATGAACATAAGAACCTTATGAAGGAACTGTTCGGTGTCAGACCTAAGACTTTCCATAATACCGAGCTGATATATTCTAACGAGATTGGTGCCGACGTGGCTGAAATGGGTTATAAGATGATGATAACCGACGGCGCAAAACATATCCTCGGATGGAAAAGCCCTAACTACCTATATACCAACGCGATAAACCCGAAGCTGAAGATAATGCTGCGTAACTATAAGCTCAGCGACGTCATCGCCCTGAAGTTCGGAAAGGAGCCTGTCACCGTTGACGACTTTATTGGATGGCTTAACGCTATCCCCGCTGATGAGGATGTGGTGAACATTTTCCTCGATTATGAGACCTTCGGAGAGTATAAAGATGCATCGACAGGTATCTTCGACTTTATGGACTACCTGCCTGACGCTATTTTGAAATATACTGACTTCCAAATAGTTACACCTTCGCAGATAATGAATCAGCTGCAACCTCTCGGAGTGTTCGACGCCCCAGTACCTCTCTCATGCCGCGACGAGGAACGTGACGTCTCTACTTGGATGGGTAACGATATGCAGGACGACGCCCTCGCCTCCTTGTACTCCTGCTTCAAGAAAGTGAAGTCATCGAAAGACCCGGAGCTGAAGAGAGACTGGAGATGCCTGCAGTCAGCCGAATATTTCGCATCAATGGGTACCAAGAACCCTAATGGCACCCCTTATGACACCTATATTAATTATATGAATATCTTAACAGATTTTAAAACACGAATTTAATCATCGCATGCTCATACAACATGCAATAATGTAGAATATATGAAGAATCCGAATTATATCTTTGAGACAAGCTGGGAAGTATGTAACATGATAGGCGGCATCTATACCGTGCTGTCAACAAAAGCAGAGGAGCTGACGCAACTGCTTGGCGACCATTATATTACTGTTGGTCCCGACATTGTGAAGGAATCTCATGAGACGTTGTATTTTATTGAGGACAGCAACCTTTTCCAAGAATGGCGCGAGAAAGTGGCATCAAATTTAGGAATAAAGGTTAGGGTGGGAAGATGGAAGATTTCCGGTAACCCTATCGCGGTGCTCGTTGACTATACGTCACTTTATCCTATTAAAAACGAGATACTTGGACATCTGTGGGAACAATATCAACTTGACTCAATACAAGGACAGTGGGACTATATCGAGCCTGTGATGTTCGGTTTCGCCGCCGGCAAGGTGATAGAGAGCTTCGTGGATTGGTGCGTCGGTGTTGACAATACCGTGGTGGCACAGTTCCATGAGTGGATGACAGGCGCCGGCGTCCTTTATCTTAAAGAACACTGCCCTCATATCTCCACCGTCTTCACAACGCATGCCACATATCTCGGAAGGGCTATAAGTGGAAACGGCCTCCCTCTCTACGGGAAATTAGACTCTTATAATCCTCAGACTATGGCAAGCCGCTTCAACATTGTCTCTCAACAGTCGATGGAGTCGAAGTCAGCTCAGAACGCCGATGTGTTCACCACCGTGAGCGATATCACCGCCCAAGAATGCGAGTGCTTCCTCAACCGTAAGCC
>SAMEA3663283__coassemble_861_pt1 | contig 35259 bp, 30 predicted proteins | sample SAMEA3663283__metabat2_low_PE_020 | metagenome-assembled genome bin SAMEA3663283 (sample SAMEA3663283) | pig gut metagenome | biome: pig gut; feature: pig-associated habitat; material: faeces | place: China | collected 2013
ATGCAAGAAAAATCGCAATTATTTTATTGATAACCAAATATTTATACTAAATTTCAGTATCGACTAATTAAAACAGGCCGACCAACGTCACCAGCCTTTGACATTTCATTTTAATAGGTTGATGGCATTTGAGCCAATAAGCCAGAGGGATACAGCTATCATCACCACTGCAACGATGTGTTGGTACAGTTTTTTGTTGACATTTTTTATGCACTGCATCGAGATGAAGTTGCCGAGTATCATAGCACATCCTATCCCAAGTCCACTAAAAAATATACCTTCGTTTACAAGGCTTAACTTGCCATATACTATAGTCTTCACTATGTGCATGGCGGCCGCTGCTGTTGCTTCGCTTGCGATATATGCCACTGGTGCGATGTCGAGGGTGAGGAACACAGCAGAGCTTAATGGCCCGCTGATTCCAAGGAGTCCGTTTATCAGTCCGGTGACTCCTCCTCCTATATACATAGTCGCTCCTTTCTTTGGAAGGTGCATCTTCCCTTTAAGTTTCATGATGGAGAATAGTATAAGGAAACAGCAGAGTACTATTGTCATTGCTCCTTTGTTGACCTTGGCGAAGCCGAAAGCTCCGAGGGCTGTGAAAGGAAGGGCTACGAGAAGGAACCGCACTACCGCTTTCCACTCAATGCTGCGGAAACCCATTCCCGCCTTGCTAACATTACTAAGTAACTGAGCAATAGTAGATACCGGCACCGCAATTTCCACGCCGTAGAAATATGTTATTACCGGCAGCAATATCATTCCGCCGCCAAAGCCGACAGCTCCACTCAATCCGCCAGCTATTAATCCTACTATTGTCAGGACGATGAACTGTGTCATTTCTCTTTCTCTCCTAACTTATATACTATTCTGAAAGATGTGTCATTGTAACTCGTGCTTGTTATCCTGAAAGAGCCTATCTCTGCTGTTGAGGCGACATGTGCCCCAATGCACGGGCATACGTCGTAATTGCCAATCCTCACTATTCTGATGGTCTCACTTGCATCTTCAGGCAGCCTGTCCAACTTCACCCCGGCGGGGATATGCTCCCTGTCAACGAACTCGTATGTTACAGGTAAGTCCTCAGCAATCAATTTATTAATCTTTTCCTCAATATCGGCGATTTGTTTGTCGGTAGGTCTTTCCTGAAGAATGAAGTTTATCTTCGACTTCTTTCTCTCGATATGTGTGTCGCGCGACCTCTCGCAACCGAACATCCTGCACATTGTCTGGTTTAACAGGTGCTCGGCAGTGTGCATAGGAGGATATTCGCTCTTGTTGTGCTGGTTTAGTATTAGCTCTTCCATCGAATTTTGTTTTGGCAAAAATACTAATATTAAAAGAAACAGAATACGGTCGGATATAAATATTTTTTATTTCAAAAAGTGAAAATTTTTTATTTTTGTGAGCAAATTTATAAAATGGAAAAACGCAATTTTGAAATAGAAAGGAATCTGTCCATCACCCTTGATATAGGTGAGAAGATGCTTGAATATGGTGCCGATGTTTCAAGGACAGAGGACACGGTGTCAAGGCTTTGTAACATGCTTGGTGTGAATAAGTTTGAGGTGTATTGCATTGGTTCTTTATTACAGGTGTATGTTGTGATGCCTGATGGCGAGACGGTTCAGCAGATGCGTCGTATCAGCAACATGGGAAACGATTTGGCACGGCTTGAGGAGTTAAACGATATTTCGAGAAAGATATGCAGTGGCAAGATGGGTTTTAGTGAGGTAGAGGGGAAGGTGAAAGAGGTGGAAGAGCTTGAGCCGTATCATTTCTTGTTTTATTATCTGGCCGCTGCTGTTGGGGCATTGTCGTTTTGCATTTTCTTTGGAGGAAGCCTTATCGATGGACTGTGTGCTGCCTGCGCTGGCATTCCAATAATGTTCCTCGACAGATTCCTTAGCAGTGATAACAATCCTTTAGCGCATATTATCCTCGAAGCATTTGTCGGAGGTCTTATTGTACGCTTCTTGGTGTCACTTGGATTTGGAGAAAACACCGACCTTATTTGTGTGGGTGTGTTGATGTTGTTAACGCCGGGAGTGATGTTTGGTAACTCTATTCAGGATTTCATCCATGCTGATTCATTAGCAGGGTTCGCAAAATTTGTGAAAGCGTTGCTGATATCCATCATGATTGTTATTGGGATTGGATTGTCAATGTTGTTTTTTTAATAGGAATAAGCCATGTCGGATTTTTTGACTCTTGTGATAGCCTGTGGTTTTGGAAGTGCTGCTTTTGGAGTTCTTTTTCGTGTTAAACCAAAGCATCTCATTTTCACATTTATTGGCGGTATGTTGACGACGTCGATACTTCTTGTCTGTTTGTCGGCATTCGAGGGGAATAACCTTCTTTCTAATATGGTGTCATCATTTTTCGGCACATTGTATTGTATTCTGTGTGCGCATTGGCGAAAGGCTCCGTTTACCGTTTTCATTGTCCCGTCGTTGTTTCCCTTAGTGCCTGGAAAGGCTCTGTATTATACTATGGTTGGTTTTTTCGAGCATGACAAGTCGGTGTTTGTCGAGAATGTTGTATGTGCCACGGAGATTGCGCTTGGCATTGCTATAGGCATTATGATTGGAAACATCTTTAATACAATAATAAGGAGCAGGACTCGCAAGGTGGTTGATGGTGTAGGCAGGTTGAATAAGAAGAAGTAGGGGAGTGATTTTTTGCAAGGAAAAAGAAAAAAGATGCGCATATTGCGCATCTTTTTTCTTTTAAGCGAACACTATTATTTGAAGTATCTGTTGAACAAGCCTTCAAAGCCTTTGCCGTGGCGGGCTTCGTCTTTAGCCATCTCATGGACAGTGTCGTGGATAGCGTCAAGGTTACGTTCTTTTGCGATACGTGCGATACGCATTTTGTCTTCACATGCGCCGCATTCTGCCACCATTCTCTTTTCGAGGTTGGTCTTGGTGTCCCATACGACATCACCGAGCAATTCAGCAAATTTCGCGCAGTGTTCAGCCTCTTCGAAAGCGTAGCGTTTGAAAGCCTCTGCAATCTCAGGATAGCCTTCGCGGTCAGCCTGACGGCTCATAGCGAGATACATTCCGACTTCTGTTGCCTCACCCATGAAATGAGCGTTGAGGTCCTTAATCATGTCATCGCCTGTTCCTTTTGCAATTCCGATGACGTGCTCTGTAACGAAGTTCAGTTTTGCGCTTTCGTCCAACACTTTCCATTCAACAATCTGTTTGCATTGTGGGCATCTTTCAGGTGCTTCTTCACCTTCATGCACATAGCCGCAAATTGGGCATACGAATTTTTTCTTCATGACAATTTTTTTATTACTGATTAAAATAATGACCGTTCGTTTACAATTATTATACCAAAGGAAGGTATAAGACAATTTATTTCATAGCGTGTTTATATCCGTTTACTTTCTGCCAATCGCCGCGTGTGAAATCTGGCATTTTTACAGGCATTCCGTGGTGAGCTATCGAAGCTGCTGACAACTCTCCAATGCACGACCATTCCGCTGCGTCATAGACGTCTTGGTCGAGAGGCAGTCCGTTTTGCAGGCAGTAGATGAGGCGGTAATCCATGATGAAGTCCATTCCACCATGTCCACCAACTTCTTTTGCTTTCTCCTCAATATCAACAACGATAGGGTGTTTGTATGTTCTCATCAGGGAGTCTTTGACATTGTCCGGCACCCAGTTGTGATGATCGAGGCCGTCGCCTTTAAGGGTGAATCCCTCTCTCATGTATTTGTTCGCCCAGCCTTCTGTGCCAGTAAGCTGATACATTCTGTCGTAAGGACGTGGGGTATATACATCATGTTCGATAAGCATAGTCTTACCTTTGTTTGTTTGAATCATTGTTGTGGTGATGTCGCCGTTAGCAAATGAGTCAACACCCATCTTTTCTTTTGCGATTTTCAACCCGTTATATGATGGTGTTCCCATGGAGACGAGATATTCCATCTTGTCACCGCGATGAATATCAAACACTTGGCACAGAGGGCCGAGGCCGTGTGTGGCATAAACGTCTCCGCTGTGGCTCTGGTTGAACTCAAGACGCCAGTTGTTGTGATAATAGTCCCAATAAGGCTCAAGGTTGTGGATATATGCTCCCTCTCCGTGGATAACCTCTCCGAAGACACCTTGTTTCGCCATGTTAAGGCATGTAAGCTCGAAGAAGTCGTAGCAGCAGTTCTCAAGCATCATGCAGTGGCGTTGCGTCTGCTCCGAGACATCGACAAGTCTCCAGCATTCTTCAACAGAGGTTGCTGCAGGCACCTCAACGGCTACATGTTTGCCTTGCTGCATTGCATATACTGCTATTTCAACGTGGTTCTGCCAACCGGTGCAGATATACACAAGGTCGATGTCGTCTCTCTCACATAATTCCTTATATGCCTCAGGTCCAACATATTCAGCCGCTCTTGGAAGGCCCTTTTTCTCAAGAATATTCCTCTGGACACCCTCTACGTTCTCTGGTAACAAGTCACATAAAGCAACGACCTCGACACCATCGATATATGTCATTCTGTTAACAGCGTCAGGACCACGCATGCCTAAACCAATGAAGCCAATATGTACTGTTGGTATTGGCGCGTCAGCGAATTGTAACATGCTTTTCTGTCCTTCAACCCTTTTCGGCTCGTCAAATATTATTACATTGTCCTCAATATGGTAATTGTCGAATTGTTGCTTATTGCTTGTGCAACAACACATTGCTACTAATAAGAGCAATAATCCTAATACATTTCTATATTTGTTCATTTCAACTATTTTTTTGATGTGTAAAAATATCACTTTTTTCGATTCAAAAGGAATTTTTTTTATTTTTACAAAAAAATTTTTTATGGATAATTTGATTAATATTGTATCACATTTTATCGCTTCTGATAGGATAGAAAGAGTGGAGCCTCTTGGTGAGGGACTTATCAATGACACTTATAAAGTATATGTTAATGATTGTGAGACACCTGCATACGTGTTACAGCGTATAAATAATAATGTGTTCAAGGATGTTGATATGCTTCAGAACAACATTAATGCTGTGACTTCGCATATCAGGGGAAAATTAATTGATAAAGGTGAGGAAGATCTTGACAGAAAGGTACTTAGGTTTATTGATACTAAAGATGGTAAGAATTATCATTATGACGGGGAGAAATATTGGAGAATGATGCTTTTCGTAAAGGACTCGTTCACATGTCAGTCTGTCACACCTGAGTATTCTTACATTGCTGGCAGGTCTTTCGGCGAGTTTGAGGGGTATCTGTCGGACATGGAGACGCCTATAGGTGAGATAATCCCTGACTTTCATAATATTGAGTTTCGTCTCAAGCAGCTTAGGGAGGCTGTTTGCAACGATGCGGTGGGCAGGGTTGAAGATGTCAGGCAACTCATTGAAGATATTGAGAGCCGTGCCTTTAAGATGTCGTTAGGCGAGCGTTTGTATAGGGAGGGCAGGCTGCCCAAACGTATCTGTCACTGCGACACTAAAGTCAATAACATGCTTTTTGATGCTGAAGGCAAGGTGCTTTGTGTCATCGACCTTGACACCGTAATGCCGAGTTTTGTTTTCTCTGACTTCGGTGATTTCCTAAGGACAGCGGCGAATACCGGCGATGAAGACGACAAGTGCTTGGAAAACATTGACTTCGATATGGCTATCTTCAAAGCTTTTATAAAGGGTTATCTTGAGGGTACAAGAGACTTCCTGCTTCCAATAGAGATTGAGTGCCTGCCATACGCGGCTATGCTTTTCCCGTATATGCAGACGGTGCGTTTCCTTGCCGATTATATTAATGGTGACACCTATTATAAAATAAAGTATCCCGACCATAATCTTGTCAGGGCAAAGGCTCAATGGCGTCTTTTTGAGAGAGCAGAAGCCAAAGAAGGGGAGATGAGGGACTTTATCGAAAATGTTAACCAACACTGACTTTGAGATATTAGTTGTTTGGAGTGTTAGTACTCTTTAAGTTGTTGGATATCAAAGTGGTGCGGCGGCTGGAAAGTGCATTGTGAGACTTTCCAGCCGCCGCAGTATTAATATACCTTATGTGTTGTTATTGTTTATTCAACGGGAATGTCTTTGTTAACATTCTTTGAGCCAATAAGGGCGTAGAATAGGATATATGCTGCACAAGCGACAACGACGATATAGCTTGTCATGTAGCTTCCAGTCCAGTCGGCCACTGCACCTTGGAGCCCAACCATGATGGCAAAGCCGAACACCATCGTCATAAATGCGCCAGAGGCAATGGCGGTGTATTTGCCAAGACCCTCGGTAGCAAGGTTGAAGATGCTGCCCCACATCACCGATGTGCATAATCCCACGAGGATAAATGCGAAGATGCCGACAGGTACTCTCGCCCAGATGATGGATAAGTTAGCCCAGTCGATGCCCGGCACGTTGACCATCAGGCTTGTAGGAGCAAACATTCCGAATAACACCAATAATATCGAGGCTGTTGATACCACAACTATCATTGTCTTTGATGACACCTTGCTTCCTATTGCACCTCCGATGAAACGTCCGATAAGCATCATGAGCCAATACACTGCGACAATAAGTCCGACAATACCGGCATCCATGCCTAAACCCGGTGTGGCTGCTGTCTCAGGTGATGTCAGGTACTGCATGATATATGTAGGTGTGCCCACCTCAATGCCTCCGTAAAGGAAGATGGCGAGGATGCCGAGCTTGAAGTGCCTGAACGAGAATGCGCTGTATTTGTCCTTTACCTCGCTCTTCACCTCGACAGGCTGCGCTGGCTCCTCAATCTTTGTGAAGAGAATGATAATGAATCCTATAACAAAAATTGAGAGTGCTATCAATAATGCTGGTGTCGCATCAGAAATCCTTGCTTTAGTGGCATCACCGATGAGTGCGCCCATAAGGATATATACGGCGACGGCGGCTGCCGAATTGAAAACACCGCCTATCTGTATGAGCTGGTTGCCTTTGTTGCCTCCTCCTCCAAGAATGTTAAGCATAGGGTTGACAACGGTGTTCAACATGCACATGCAGAATCCTGAGATGAAGGCTCCAAGGAGATAAAGTCCGAATCCTACCGAACCGCTCGCCCATTGGACAAGTATTCCGATGATTCCGACAGCCAAGGCTATCAGTGACGTCTTCTTGTATCCGAATTTTTTTATCAGCATTCCTGAAGGTATTCCCATCACAAGGTATGCTATGAAGTTTCCGTAGTTGCCAATCTGAGACAAGAAGTTACTTGCTCCAAACTGGTTCTTTACAATTACAGCCATTGGTGAGCATAAGTTAGTCACAAATGCTATCATTGCGAAAAGACCTATCATGACGATGATAGCGCCCCATTGTTTTGCTTTTGTTGCCATTGTTGTGTTGTTTGTTAATTATTTGAGAATCTGAATATTATCTTTTGTTCATATCTTTCTCCCGGTCGTAGCACGGTGTTTGGAAAATGTGCCTTGTTTGGCGAGTCGGGTAGTGCTTGGCATTCGAGTGCCACGCCCTCGTAATCGTTGTATGGTCTGCCGCATTTCCCTACAGGACTGCCGCTGAGCCAGTTGCCGGTATATACTTGTATTCCCGGCTGTGTGGTGAGCAGCTCCACTCTCCGTCCTGACTCCTCGCTGTAAAGCTCTGCCGCCTTGTGTGTCTCTCCTGGCACGAAATCGTCAAGGACCCAGCAGCTGTCATAGCCTTTCCCGTTGGTTATTGCATCGAAATCACTCCTGATGTCCTGCCCGATAAGCTTTCCTTCGGTGAAGTCCATAGGCGTGCCCTTCACTGTTGCAATCTCTCCTGTGGTGATAAGCTCGTTGGTGGCTGGGAGAAAATTGTGTGCAAACAATGTCAGCTTATGGTCAAGTATGTCTCCATTACCTTCACCTTTGAGATTAAAATAGGTGTGGTTTGTGAGGTTAATGATGGTGGGGGCGTCTGTCTCGGCCTCTAACTCGATAATAAGCTCGCATTCGTCATTCCAAGTGTATCTCGCTGTTGCAAGGAGGTTACCGGGATAACCGGCCTCTCCGTCTTTGGACAGATATTTAAAGACAACGGTGTTGCCATTCCTCTCGCTGTCCCATATCTGGTTTGCGAAACCTTCCGGACCTCCGTGAAGATGATGCTTCCCGTCGCTGGTGTTCAATACAAGCTGGTGTTCTTTGCCGTCAATGCTGAACCTTCCCTCATTAATCCTGTTTGAGAAGCGTCCGGGGATTTTGCCGGCACATGGACCATCTCCAAAATAATCGTTCAGATTGGAGTATCCAAGCACAACATCTCCCATGTTACCGTTCTTGTCAGGCACGATGGCTGACACTAATCCTGCACCTATATTGCAAAGCGTGACGCTCGCTCCAATCGCATTTGTTAACGTGTAAGTCTTGATGTCCTTCATCTTACCAAAGCTTTTGAGGATATACGCCCTTGTCAATAAGCTCTTGAATCTTACGTACTACATCTGGCTTGTCCTCTTTATAAGTGACTCCAAACCATACTGCATCGCTTGACAAAACCTTTAGCTTGGCTTGATTGCTGTTTATCAGTGTGTTGACCATCAATGGGATATAGAATTCCGCCTTGATGTTTGTCTTGGCATCTCCGTCTAAGAAGTTCTTGAATCCGTCTTTAAGGTGTTTGAGGAAGTCGGGGGTGAAGCCGAAGAAGTTCATAGAGACGAGTGTGTCAAGGTCGAGGGGGTGTGTCCCGGTCTCGTCGGTGTAAGCGGCTCCGTCGGCGGTCTTGGCGATAGATGTTCTCTCTACTATTGTCTGAAGGAAGTGGCATCTGTTCTGTGTGCACACTCCTCTCGACACTGTGCCGAAGTCGGAGAGGGTGTTTTTCAGTTTATAGGCTACCATGGAGTAAGAGCCTTCTTTGCCATCGCACTCGACAAGGTGTTTTGCCATCACCTCGTAAGCCTCTTTCCCATAGAAGTCATCAGCGTTGATGACGGCGAAAGGCTCGTTAATGACGTTTGCTGCCATAAGCACTGCATGACCCGTACCCCAAGGCTTCTGGCGTCCCTCAGGAACGGAATATCCTTCTGGAAGGCAGTCAAGTCCTTGATATACATATTCTACCGGCAATCCGAAACGCTCGCTGTTGTTGATTTTCTCAAAGGCTTCAGCGAAGTCTTTCCTAATAACGAAGACTATCTTACCAAAGCCGGCTCGCTTTGCGTCAAATATTGAATAGTCAAGAATCGCCTCGTTGTTTGGACCAACGCCGTCCATCTGTTTCAGGGCTCCGTATCTTGAACCCATTCCTGCTGCTAATACTAATAATGTTGGTTTCATCATTATGCTATTTTATGTTTGTCTTATTGTTTATTCTAATCTTCTTGCTCCATCGGAAATAACAACGTCGTATGTCTTGGGCTGATGTCCGAATTTATTTAGGAACTCGTTTCTTGCTGTGGAGACGAAGTCATCGTAAAGTTCTTCTTTTACAATGTTGATGGTGCAGCCTCCGAATCCGCCGCCCATGACGCGTGAGCCTGTCACTCCGCATCTTCTCGCAATATCGTTAAGGAAGTCGAGCTCGTCGCAACTCACCTCGTATTCTTTACTCATGCCGTAGTGTGTTCCGAACATCCTATCTCCGACAGTCACGTAGTCGCCCCTCTCAAGAGCATCGCAAACGTCAAGGACACGCTGCTTCTCACCAATGACGTACTTCGCGCGCATATAGTCCTCTTCAGAAATCTCCTCCCTGACCTCTTCAAGCATCTCCATGGTGGCATCGCTCAAGAACTTCACTTCGTTATGCCTCTTGGTAATGTGTGCACAGGCGTTTTCACACGACTCTCTTCTCTTATTATAAGCCGATGACGCAAGCTCGTGCTTGACACATGTGTCGAGAAGGACCACCTTGTATCCTTCCGTATGGAATGGGAAATACTCGTATTCCATTGTGGCACAATTTAATCTGATGAGATGACCTTCTTTACCAAATATTGATGCGAACTGGTCCATGATGCCGCATTTCACTCCACAATAGTTGTGCTCGGTGGCCTGTCCAATGCGTGCAAGCTCCATCTTTTCAATGCCGAGACTATAAATGTCGTTAATGGCGTAAGCGAAGGTGCTCTCTAATGCCGCTGATGACGACATGCCTGCACCAAGCGGAACATCACCGGCAAAAACAGCGTCAAAGCCGTTGATTCTGTACCCTCTCTTCTGAATCTCACGTACAACACCGAAGATGTATCTTGCCCAAGCCTCCTGAGGAAGGTCATCTTCTCTCATTCCAAACTCCGACATGGCCTCATAGTCAAGAGAATAAACCCTGACCTTGTCGGCGCCGTTGGCTTGTATTGCCGCATATATCCCTTTGTCAATGGCTCCGGGAAAAACAAATCCTCCGTTGTAATCGGTGTGCTCGCCTATAAGGTTGATTCTTCCGGGTGATGTATATACTCTGTATGTATCACCAAATAATGTCCTGAATTTTTCTTGTATCTGCTTTGTATCCATAACTTTACAGTATTATTATTTTCGACACTTGTTATACTTTTTTTCTTTGCCCCAAAAATAAGTGATTTTTTTTAATTCGACAAACTTTTTATTTCTTGCAAAAAAAAATTACCGGAAATTGAAATACTAATTCTTTTTACTATACCTTTGTAGTCATCTTGTTATTGGGGATTGCTTTTGTAATCCATTGATTGTTATCTTGTTATTAATGATTATTAATGTTGATTGGCTATGTTAGAAAAGACCTTTAATTGGTGTCTCGCACAAATATTGGGGTTTAAGATGCTTAGAATCATCTTGCTTTCCCTTGTTTTCCTAACTTCTTGTGTTGGCGAGCCGGACGATATTGGGCCGTTACCAACCGAAGAGCAGCTGAGATGGCATGAGATGGAGACTTACGCTTTCGTTCATTTCGGGCTAAACACTTTCAATGACTTGGAATGGGGCTGGGGTGATACCCCTACTTCTACCTTCCATCCTTCTTCCCTTGACTGTGAACAGTGGGTGGCTACATTTAAACAATGTGGGATGAAAGGAGTGATACTGACAGCCAAACATCATGATGGCTTTTGTCTATGGCCTACAAAATCAACGGATTATAATATCTCAAACTCTCCTTATAAAGATGGTGCGGGCGATTTGGTTAAGGAACTCTCTGATGCCTGCAGGAAATATGGCCTTAAGTTCGGGCTATACCTCTCTCCATGGGACCGTAATAATCCGAGATATGGTTTCCCGGAATATGTTGATACTTACCATCAGCAGATTGACGAGCTGACATCACTATATGGTCCGCTGTTTGAATTCTGGTTTGATGGCGCTAACGGTGGGAATGGTTATTATGGTGGTGCAAATGAATCGCGACATATTGACGCTGCCTCTTATTATGACTACTCCCGTGCAAGAGACACCATTATTAATAGGCATCACGATGCGATGATTTTTGGAGGCACTTGCCAGACAATCCGCTGGGTCGGTAATGAACAAGGGTGGGCGGGCGATACCGACTGGTGCATTATGCCTTCCGCAGATATGATTAAAAATAACGATGTTTTGATGTATGGCTGCGAGAACGGCTCCGTTTGGATGCCTGCTGAAGTTGATGTCTCAATCCGTCCGGGCTGGTTCTACCACCAAAGGGAAGACCATCAGGTGAAGTCTCTCGCAAAACTCGTTGATATCTATTATAATAGCGTGGGACATAACGCCAACCTCCTGCTTAACTTCCCGATAGGACTCAATGGGAAGGTCCCCGCCACTGACTCATTACGCGCATTGGAATTCCATAACACTATTTCTAACGAGCTTTCCAATAATATTCTTCCTAAGGCGAAGGTCTATGCCGACGATGAACGTGGATGGCGTTTCTCAGCCTCAAAGACTACCGACGGCGACATTGACACTTATTGGGCTACTAATGACGATTACCCTTACGGAACTATCTCTTTTGTCTTTGATGAACCAGTGAAAATGAACAGAGTCCTTATTCAAGAGTATATTAAGAAAGGACAAAGGGTGAAGTCGTTCTTTCTCGAAGGTGAGCTGAATGGTGAATGGTTTAAAATCAACACCTTAGATACAACATCAACAATAGGGTATAAACGTATTGTACGTTTTAACACTGTGGAACTCGACAAACTGACAATTTATTTTGAGGAGAGTAAAGGTCCTTTGTGTATCAGTAATATTGAGGCATACTGCGCCCCGGTACTTATCTCTGAGCCAGCTATTGTCCGTGATGATAATGACATGGTTACAATTTCTACTGCTGACGATAACGCTTTGGTTTTCTTTACAACCGACGGCTCTGTCCCTTCAGCGGGTACTTCCTCTCTTTATAATGGTCCTTTCGTCTTGAAAGGCAGGGCGTTAGTGAAGGCTGTCTCTTACGACCCTTTGTCTGGGAATACAAGCGCGGTGTCAACAAGATACCTGCCTAACTCACTTCACGAGTTTTCAGTCGTCTCCCCAAAAGACGGATTCAGCAGGGCTTATGACGGCTCCGGCTTCTCTTCAATAAATATCCCGATGCGCAATCCTGTCATTGAGATGGAGTTCGATGAACCTCAGAATATTAAGGGCTTTTCTTACCTCCCGTCACAAGAACGCGACGCCTCCCGTCATATTTCTGAATACAAGTTCTTTGTTGATGACTCCCTTGTTATTAGCGGCACCTTCGGCAATATAAGAAACAATCCGGTGGAACAAGTGGTTGACTTCCCATCAGTGAAAGGGAAAAATGTGAGGTTTGTCGCCACCAAAAATATTGATGACGCAAGCTATTGTAAGGTAGCAGAGTTTTATGTTATTACTGAATAGACGTTATAACGCTCTTATTTGAGAATCAATGCTTCTCACTTGGGAAAAAATGTCGCGAACACCATCGTTCGTGATTACAAAATCAGCTCTCCCGATGTTGAGTTCCTCGTTTTGTTGGAGCCTTGCCCTTGAAAGAAACGATTCTGGACTGCAATTGTCACGTTTAATGACTCTCTGTTTGCGGATTTCTTCCGGTGCTGAGATAAGAATTATCTTGTCGAAAAGGATACCAATCTCTTTCTCGAAAATCAGTGCAGACTCAAACAGAACATAAGGGGAGTCCTGCTCCTCGCACCATGTTTGGAATCTCTTGTTTAACTCAGGATAGAGCAGCCCCTCAACGAATGTTAGCTCGGCCTTGTTGTTGAATAGTATTTTTGAGAGCTGGCTTTTGTTTAACAATCCATTGTCGAGATAGGCATCATCTCCGAATCTGTTGGTGATTATACGTTTTATCTCAGGTAGTAAATATAGTGATTTCGTCTCCTCGTCGGAGTAGAAAACCGGTATCCCAATGTTTTGGAAGGCATTACACACATAAGTCTTACCGCTTCCAATATTCCCGGTGATACCTATTTTTTTCATTTTGTTTGAAGAATAACGTATTCGACTTCAGAAGGCTCGATGTCAATGACTTTGGTGTTGTTGGGGGACAAGACCAGATTCACAGGGAGAATGTCATTCAAATACAGCTCGTTAGTGTCAATCTCCACCTTGAAAGATAGGCTGTTGATTTTTTCATAGTCTTTCATGGCGACAATATACCTTGCGACAACCTTGTCAGGGAAGAGGTGCAGCTTGATGTTTTCAGGAATGGAGATAGGGATGCTTATCTCTGCTTCGGTGTATTTCTCAACATTTATTTTTAAAACGACCTCCTTTGTCTCGGAAAATAATCCGTCGGAGATAGCGAGAGGTGATGTGGTCTCTATATTTTTCTTGAGGTTTTTCAATTCTATTTTTTTTGTATAAACCTCATTAGTATTTGCTATGTCGTTCTCGGTTCCGAAAATAACTATTGAGTCGGGTTGTATAAGAATATCGCCATATAAATTATACTGTCTTTCAAAATTGATGTTGGTATCGGGTATGACCTTTACTTTTTTTGATGCCAACCTATTCATTTTAAAGTAAATAGCATCTTCTTTTGTAGAGACATCGTAGTTGTTGATGTTCATGAACTGGGCTATTGCTTCTTTAATATAGATGCTGTTGTAGGTATATTGTTGGTTTTCTTCTTTAAACCTGATGTTTTCCAAAGAGATAGTGACGGCTCTATGGCTTTTCCTAACAAAATAGTAGTTCAATAGTTTGAATCCGGTACACTGTAGGTTGGCTTCAACGGAGTATGAGTTGTCTTCAAGTATTTGGTCTGCGGGGATGTCGGAGTAGTGAATGGCGAAAGGCACATTTACTGAATAGGTGTCTGACAATTTTATCATCAGCCACAGCATAGCGGCAATGAGAACGAATGTTGACATGCCGCTAAACTTTCTCAATCCACGATTATTATCGTCTTTCGCCATTGCTTTAGATATTGTTAGGCTTGACCGACTTGAGTTCCGTTGGCAACGAGGGCTGATTTTTCAACTTCAATATTGACGTTATTGTCAACAGTGATGACAATTGTTGTCTCTTTTACCTCATGGACTTTGCCGTGTATTCCGCCGATAGTCATAACTTTGTCGCCTTTCTGTAAGGCGTCGCGGAACTTCTGCGCTTCTTTTTGTCTTTTGTTTTGAGGACGAATGAAGAACAGCCAGAATACAACGAACAATAATACAATCAGGATGATTCCTGACCATCCATTACCTTGTTGGGCAGGAGCTTGGAGTAAAAACATACTTAATGTGTTCATAATTATTTATTTAAAATTAGAAATTATCTATTGTCTCAACCCTTGCCTTGAACTTTAGTATTGTCTCGGAAGGGTTTGTGTTAGCTTTTACTATCACGCGTTTGTTTTGAAAGCCTTTATGTCCCTTGCTGTCGTAAGTGATTGATACGTATCCTTCTTCTCCGGGTTTTAACGGACTTCTGGGGAACTTGGTGTCGGTGCAGCCGCATGTTTTCTCCACTGCTGAGATAATCAGCGGGGCGTTCCCGGTGTTCTTGAACTTATACGTATATGAGACTTGCTCTCCCTGAATCATCTTACCGAAGTCGTGTTCTGTCACTTCAAATGTGATTTTCGGCTCTTTAATGTTCTTGTTTGAAGAAGCAGAAGCGGGGTTGTTTACCAAATCGGTTGAGATGTTGTTATCTTTTGTCCCACAAGAGCTGATAAAAAGCAGTAAAAAAATAGGAATTAAAAATCTCTTCATATCTAAAGTCTTTGTCTTATCTTCCGCTATTCCAAATCATCACAGAGCCTTGGTATCTGTAATCTTTTGTCTCTCCCTTGCATTCTAACACATAGAAATAAGTGCCGTCGGAGAGGTTTCCCCCGTCCCAGTCGTTCTTGTAATCTTCTGATTCATAGACTTTTCTGCCCCATCTGTTGAAAATGACGAGTTTGCTTGACAGGAAATATTCGCTAAGGTCGTTAATAGGCCTGCCGTCACCGCTGTTATATCCGATTTGGAAATAATCGTTGATGCCGTCACCGTTAGGAGTGAAGATGTTAGGAATCTTAAGGTCAACGGGGAGCATGGTTATGGACTTCACAAAAGTGGTGTCGCAGCCTTGTTCGTTAGTCACTGTCAGTTTTGCCGCCGGATTATCGCTTGTGACATTTGCGAAAGACACCTCCGGCTCTTCCTCTGTGAATGAGTTCTCGTAACTCTCAAATTCCCAGAAGAAGTTGCTGATTTCTATTACGTTATCGTCGCCTGCTTGTTCTGTCTCCTTATTTTCAAACCACCATGTGATGTATGGGTTGTCTTTGTATAAGGTGTCTTTTGGGTCGGAGAAGATCTCCACATTAGGGTTTGGATATGCTTTCAAGCTGACGCTTTTAGTCTGCTGGCAGCCGTACTCGTTGGTGACGGTGACGCTGTACTCGGTATATGCCTTCAGTCCGATAGCTATCTGCGGGTCCTCCATATACTGTATTGGCTTTATTGGCTCGTTCCATTTGTATGTGAAGCTCTGATAGCTGCTGCCTTGGGTGTTGACGGCCTCGGCTCTGACTTTTGCGGTCTGGCCGTTGTCGGCGTTCTTGTCGCTGCATGTTAACGCAAGCTGCTCGAACTGTATGTCGAAGGCCGGCCTCATCGTAAACGTGATGCTGTTGTCACATACGAGGTTACCCGAACCAGCGTCATAGAGAAAGACCTCGTAAACAGAGTTGTTCTCTGTTATCTCAACCGTCACAGATGGCCCCTCGCTAATCACCTCTCCCTTGTGCTTCCATTGGTAAGTGTAGCTGCTGTTATAGTCAACGCTGAGGTAAACCTCTGATTTATAACATACCGGCATCGTGACATCGTCGCCTACGTGGATCTCGCAATCTTGGGCTCTTACTACGCAAGGAATCATTATTAATAATGTCGCGATAATGATTACAAAGCGAATATAATTTTGATTCTTCATCTTTTTCTTTTTATTTTGCAAAAATAGGAATTTTTCTTTATTAATGTGAAAAATGCAGTTTTATTATTTTAAAACTTTCTTTTGTTAGAAATGTGTCAAAATGTCCTTTCTTTTGTTAAGTTGTTGTGTGGATTATGACATGATGTCGGTGGTGGGGGAGTGGACGGCTTTTTGATAAGGGGGCCGAAAACAATAGAAAGGAGATAAAAAATGGAGAATAAGACAAAAGGTGACGCTCTGAGCATGTATGCGAAGAACCTTAACGAGTTAGCGCGGCAGGGTAAGTTGGACCCGGTCATCGGTCGTGATGAGGAGATTCGTAGAGTGCTGCAGATACTGTCACGAAGGACAAAAAACAACCCTATATTAATAGGTGAGCCGGGTGTTGGAAAGACGGCTATTGCTGAAGGATTAGCAGAACGTATTGTCAGTGGCGATGTCCCTGAGAACCTGAAGATGAAGAACGTGTATTCTTTGGATATGGGTGCTCTCATCGCCGGCGCAATGTATAAGGGTGAGTTTGAGGAACGACTGAAATCCGTTATCAAGGAAGTCGTTGAAAGTAATGGTGATGTCATCTTGTTTATCGATGAGATTCACACTCTTGTCGGTGCCGGCGGTGGCGAAGGCGCGATGGATGCCGCCAACATCTTGAAACCTGCTCTTGCTCGTGGCGAGCTGCGCGCTATTGGCGCAACAACACTTAACGAGTACCAGAAGTATTTTGAGAAAGACAAGGCTCTCGAACGCCGTTTCCAGATAGTGATGGTTGACGAGCCTGACGAACAGTCCGCCATCTCGATACTGAGAGGCCTGAAGGAAAAATACGAGACTCATCATCAGGTGAGGATACTCGATGAAGCCATTATCGCTGCCGTTGACTTGTCAATACGTTATATCTCTGACAGATTCCTGCCAGATAAAGCTATTGACCTTATCGATGAGGCTGCTTCTCGTCTGAGACTGCAAATAAACTCCGTACCAGAGGAGCTTGAAAATGTTCAACGTAAGATTCGGCAGCTTGAGATAGAGAGAGAGGCCATCAAACGTGAGAACGACACCAAGAAGGTGGAGGAGCTCACAAAGACTATCTCGGACCTTAATTCAGAGAGAGAAAGCCTCCGTATGCGTTGGGAGACTGAACGAGGGTTTGTGGAGAAGATACAGCGCGAGAAGAAAAATATCGAGCAGTATAAGTTCCAAGCTGATGTGGCTGAACGTGAGGGCGATTACGGAAAAGTTGCCGAGCTGCGCTACGGAAAAATAAGAGATGCTGAGTCGGCAATAGCCAAAGCAAAAGAGCAACTCACTAAGGTTCAAGGCGACAAGCCACTCGTTGACGAGGAGGTCTCTGCTGATGACGTGGCAGAAATAGTGTCAAGATGGACGGGGATACCGGTGCATAAGATGATGCAGAGCGAGCGTGAGAAGCTTCTTAACCTCGAATCTGAGTTGCATAAGAGGGTCGTCGGGCAAGACGACGCTATCGCCGCCGTGTCTGACGCTATCAGAAGGAGCAGGGCGGGACTGCAGGACGCTAAACGCCCGATAGGCTCGTTCATCTTCTTGGGTACTACAGGTGTGGGTAAGACAGAGTTGGCAAAGGCCCTTGCGGAGTTCTTGTTCGATAACGAAAACAATATGGTTCGTATCGATATGTCTGAATATCAAGAACGTCATACTGTGTCACGGCTTATCGGCGCGCCTCCGGGATACGTTGGCTATGAAGAAAGCGGCCAGCTGACAGAAGCTGTCAGACGCAAACCTTATTCCGTGGTGCTTCTCGATGAGATTGAAAAAGCCCATCCCGATGTGTTCAATATTCTGCTGCAGGTGCTTGACGACGGCAGACTGACCGATAACAAAGGGCGTCTGGTGGATTTCAAGAACACCATCATCATTATGACTTCTAACGTGCCTGAAAATGACCTGAGAAGCCACTTCAGACCCGAATTTCTTAACCGTATTGATGACATCATTGTCTTCAAGCAACTTACAGAAGACCAGATTGTCGATGTTGTGGCAATGCAGTTCCAAAAGGTTAAGGAGATGCTTAAGGCTAACGCTATCAATATTGATATGACTGAAGAGGCTATGAGATATTTGGCGAAAATCAGTTATGACCCTCAATATGGAGCGCGCCCTGTGAAACGTATGATGCAACGTGAGATGTTGAACCAGCTCTCTCGTATGATTATCGCTGACAAGGTGAATAAAGAATGCCCTATCATTGTAGATTATGATGGCAACGGTCTGGTTTTCAGGAATTGACAATCAAAATACATCCACGGTGTGAATCTGTGGATGTTTGATGATAAAGATTAATAAAATAAAATTCGTTAATAAAAAAGCACCGTTTGACCGGTGCTTTTTTTGTAAGATGTGAGAGTCTTAATCTTCTGCTGCAGGTTCTTCTGCTGTCTCTTCTGTTGATTCAGCTGCCTCTGCTGCGGCTGCGGCTGCCTGTGCTGCGAGTTCTGCCTTCTTCTTGGCAATCTCCTCAGCGCGAGCGTCGTTAACCTTCTTCTCAGCTTCGATTCTTGCTTTCTGAGCGGCTCTGTTGCTCTCTGTTCTCTCTTTGAGCTCCTGAGCTGCCTTTGCTTCTTTCTCCTTCATCCATGCTTGGAATTTCACCTCTGCCTGTTCAAGAGTCAATGCGCCTTTCTTTACACCTACTAATAAGTGTTTCTTAAGCATAACGCCCTTCTTTGAAAGGATAGAACGCACTGTGTCTGTTGGCTGAGCACCTTTGTTAAGCCAATCAAGGGCTTTGTCAAAGTTAAGGTTGATTTCAGCAGGGATAGATACCGGATTATAAGTTCCGATTTTCTCAATAAATTTACCATCACGAGGTGCACGACCGTCTGCAATTACAATGTGATAGAAAGGTTTGCCTTTCTTACCATGTCTCTGTAATCTGATTTTTGCTGGCATAAAATAAATTTTTTTTAATTGATTTATAATAATAAATGATTTAACCTACACGAGGTTTTCAGGCGGCAAAATTACAAATTTTATTAATACAAATTAAAGAAAACAAAAAATAATTTGTAGAAAAAATATCTCGGCTCCAATTGCGCTTCCTGAAATATTATTATCTTTGCATATTGAAAACTTTAACGCCGGTAATCGACGTATGTCATTAAAACTCATTGATAATATTTTATTGAACTGATGTCGGCTAGCCGATGGCTAAACACTAATAAAGATATGTTTCTGATTTTTGATACTGAGACGACGGGTCTTCCAAAATATAAAGACGCTCCTATTACTGACTTCTCTGCATGGCCGAGGCTTGTACAGTTAGCGTGGCAGCTGCACGATGAGCTTGGGCAACTTGTTGAGTCGCATAACCATATCGTTCGTCCTGACGGCTTCATCATTCCTATTGAAGCAAAGGTTGTGCATGGAATCTCTACGGAATACGCGATGAAGGTGGGCGAGCCGCTCGCTGATGTCCTGAAGATTTTTCTGGATTCGGCGGCAAAGGCGAAATATCTTGTCGGTCATAATGTCAAGTTCGACCTTAGTGTTGTCGGTTGCGAGCTGCTCAGGCTGACAGGCGAGAACCCTCTTGGTAAATGGATGCATATCGACACATGTTGCGAAAATACTGCACGCCTTTGCCACATTCCGGGTGGCAGCCATGCCGGTAGGTTCAGGTTTCCAAAGCTTTCCGAGCTGCACAGGTTCTTGTTTGGCGAGGACTTCGATTCCGCCCATAACGCCTCTGCCGACGTGGAGGCTACGGCAAGGGTCTTTCTGGAATGTGTGCGCCTTGGAGTCATAGATAACTCTGTCGTCAAGGAAGACCAATCATTCTTCTCTCGGTTTAAAGATGCCAACCCTGACGTTGTGAAGCCCGCCGGAATTGAGGTGCGCCCTAATTTCGAATCTGCCGCCGAAACGCCCGCACAGACGGAAATCATACCCGGTGAAGACGTGAATAAAGCTCCGGAAACATTGAAATTCACCCATTTACACGTGCACTCCCATTTCTCTATTCTTGACGGAATGTCGAAAATACCCGACTTGGTTGAGAAATGCAAACGTTGCGGAATGTATTCTATGGCTCTTACAGACCATGGTAATATGTTTGGTATCAAGGAGTTCGCTGACTATGCCGCCTCTGCAAATGCTAAAGTCAAAGGGAAAATAAAGGATTATGAAGCCGTACTTGCCAAAGACGACGCCTCTGATGAAGAGAAACTGTCGGCACAAAACGCAATAGATAAACTGAAAGGAGAGTATTTTAAGCCGATATTTGGGACAGAGGCCTATTGCGCTCCGGAGAAAATAGAAAAGAAGGACGGGCGTGCCGACAGGGGCTGGCATCTTATTCTTTTGGCGAAGAACAAGACTGGATACAAGAACCTTTGTAAACTCGCATCTATCGCTTATACCGATGGATTCTATTATAACCCACGTATCGACCATTCACTAATAGAGAAATATCATGAGGGAATAATCGCATGTTCCGCCTGCCTTGGTGGCGAGGTCCCACAGAAGATTCTTAACGGCGATATCAAAGGGGCCGAAGAGACGATATTGTGGTTCAAGAGTGTCTTCGGTGATGATTATTATCTTGAGATACAGCGACATAAGACTGATAAGCCCGGTGGCGATAGGACCACATACGAACGGCAGGTTGAAGTGAATAAGGTGATAATGGAACTCGCAAAGAAAACGGGCACAAAGGTCATTGCTACAAACGATGCGCATTTCGTTGAGGAGGAACACGGGGAGGCTCACGACCGCCTTATCTGCCTTAGCACGGGCAAGGACCTCGATGACCCTTCACGAATGCACTATACCAAACAGGAGTGGCTGAAGTCGCCCCAAGAGATGTGGGATATCTTCTCCGATATTCCGGAAGCTCTTGCCAACACAATGGAGATCGCCGAAAAGGTTGAGTCGTATAGTATTGATTCTGACCCCATTATGCCAATGTTTGATATCCCGTCTGATTTCGGTACCGAGGAGGAATATCGTGCCAAGTTCTCTCAAGAGGACCTCTTCGAGGAGTTTACTCGCAACGAACATGGTGAGGTGGTGATGAGTAGGGAAGAGGGTGAGAAGAAAATCAAGAAACTCGGTGGATATGACAAGCTTTATAGGATAAAGTTGGAGGCAGACTATCTGTCGAAGTTAGCATGGGAGGGCGCAAAGATGCGCTACGGCGAGACACTGACCGAGGAACAGCATGAGCGGATACTTTTCGAGCTTCATATCATGAAAACCATGGGCTTCCCCGGATACTTCCTGATAGTGCAGGATTATATAAAAGGTGCACGCGAGGAACTTGGGGTCTCCGTTGGCCCGGGACGAGGCTCCGCCGCCGGCTCAGTGGTGGCTTACTGCTTGAAAATCACTGATGTGGACCCGCTGAAATATGACCTCCTTTTCGAGAGGTTCCTTAACCCTGACCGTATCTCTCTCCCTGATATCGATGTTGACTTCGATGATGACGGACGCGCCAAGGTTCTTGATTGGATAACGAAGAAATATGGGAAGGAGAAAGTGGCTCATATCATCACCTATGGCACCATGGCCGCAAAGTCTGCTATTCAAGACGTCAGCCGTGTGCAGAAAATACCCCTCTCAACAGTGGCCGAGATAAAAAGCTTTATCCCTGACAAGGCGTTCCCCGATAATGTCAAGGATGAGAAAGGCAACTCTCCGAAAGTCAACCTTAAGAATTGCCTCAAATATGTAACTGAGCTAAAGGAAAGGCTTGAGGGTGACGATGAGAACATCGCTTCAATGCTTACGTATGCCTCTGAGCTTGAGGATACTAACCGTCAGATAGGTATCCATGCCTGCGGTGTCATCATTGGTGCCGACGACTTGACAAAGTTCGCTCCCGTATGTACTATCAAGGATAAAGAAACAAACGAGGACGTCATTGTGACACAGTATGACGGGCATGTGGTGGAGAGCGTCGGCTTAATTAAGATGGACTTCCTCGGACTCAAGACGCTGACACAGATAAAAGACGCCTTGGCGAATATTAAGAAGACCCACGGCATTGACCTTGATATTGACAAAATCCCTATCGACGATCCGGAAACGTATGCGTTGTACAGCGCGGGTAATACCGTTGGCACGTTCCAATTCGAGTCTGCGGGCATGCAGAAATATCTTAGGGAGCTGCAACCTACTGTCTTTGAAGACCTTATAGCAATGAACGCACTCTATCGTCCGGGACCAATGGATTATATCCCTAAGTTTATCGCCCGAAAACAAGGAAGGGAGCCGATAGAATACGACTTTCCGGAGATGGAGAAATATCTCAAGGATACTTACGGCGTTACGGTGTATCAGGAGCAGGTGATGCTTCTGTCGAGGCAACTTGCGAATTTCACGAGAGGTGAGTCCGACACTCTTAGAAAGGCTATGGGTAAGAAACAAAAGGCAAAGATGTTGGAACTCAAGGATAAATTCCTGAAACAGGGACAGGAACTTGGACATGACGCGAAAACTCTTGAGAAGATTTGGGGCGACTGGGAGAAATTCGCCTCCTACGCCTTCAACAAGTCGCATGCTACCTGTTACTCTTGGGTGTCGTACCAGACAGCATACCTGAAGGCTCATTATCCCGCGGAGTTCATGGCCGCCGTCCTAAACAGCAGCATAAGAAATGGCGATGAGGTCATCTTTATGCTTGATGAATGCAAACGTATGAAACTCAACGTGCTCCCTCCAAATGTGAATAAGTCGGGATATAAGTTTACGGTAGATGAGAATGGCAATATTTGTTATGGCTTCGGAGGAATAAAGGGTGTTGGCGAGATTGTTGACTGTATCCGGTTAGAACGGGAGAAGAATGGATTATATACAAGTTTCGCGGAGTTCATGTCACGTGTGGGCGCGAAAAATATCAATAAGAAGGTTCTTGAGCAACTTGCAAAGGCGGGCGCATTCAGCGATTTTACCGAGCTTCATAGGGCTGCCTATTTCTATATCGCTCCCGGAGAGAAAGCCACATTCATTGAGAAGTCTATTCGTCAGGTGAACGCGAGCAACGAGCGTAAAAACAACGCCCAGATCGACCTTTTCGGAGAGATGGAGACGTCGGGTGGCGAGGACCTCTTCCGCCTTGAAATCCCCCAGTGCGAACATTGGTCGAATATCAAAATGCTCGAAGAAGAAAAAGATGTGATAGGCTTCTACCTTAGCAAACACCCCCTCGACTCATATTCCCATACTATCCGCTTCTTCGCCGACACAAAGGTTGAGAAGATAAAGGAAGTGGTAGAAAATAAGAAGGGCGCAACCATTACTTTTGCCTGCTTCGTGGTGTCAGCCTCCGTCCTTACTACAAAATCGGGTAGGGCGTTCGGGAAATATGTCGTTGAGGATCAGACGGGTAGCTATGAGTTCGCCATCTTCGGCGAGACATTTATGAAGTTCAACTACAAGCATCTGTTTGTCGAAGGTACTCCTCTCCTTATCACCGGAATAGTGAAAGAACCTTTTTATAACTCAAATCTTCCAGATGATAAGAAACGTCCTAACGAGCTGAGCATCACCAATGTACAGCTTTTAGACACTGTTTTTAATAATACAAAGAGAGAGGCAAGATTCATTGTCGATGTGAATAATCTTGATTCAACAAACGTGAATGATTTTGTAAAAATAATACATGAAAACCCTGGAAATCAACAATATTCTATCTTGCTTGTTGATAAGGAACGTAATATGACCTGCCGCACACGTCCGACTAATGGAAAGATCAATGCGGAGGCTGTATTTAAAATTTTAGACGAAAGAAAAGATTTTGTCTCCTATGATTTGTTAAAATAATTATCTTTGCAAAATAAAAGATTCAAACTATTAACGATAAAAAATAAGAAAATTATGGCAATTAAAATCACAGATGCAAATTTCGAGGCTGAAGTATTAAAGTCAGAGCTTCCTGTTATGGTGGATTTCGGTGCAACATGGTGCGGACCTTGCAAGATGATTGCTCCTTATATGGACCAACTCTCAGAGGAATATGAAGGTAAGGCAAAGGTTTGCAAGGCTGACATCGACGAGTGCTCAGGTCTTGCAGCAAAATACCGTATCATGAATGTTCCTACAGTCCTTTTCTTTAAAAACGGCGAGGTTGTCGAGAAACATGTCGGCGGCGCACAGAAATCTGTTTTTGAAGATAAGTTGAAGAAATTCATCTAATCGGTACCAGATTGAATTACATGGAGTGTGGGACAGTTCTTCCACACTCTATTTTTTAAAACCTAACCTAATGCCTATCAATAACAACGACGTCGCAAAACTTGGAGGTATAGAGTTCCATGCCCGACAGATAGTGGAAGGCTTTATTGCCGGTATCCATAAGAGCCCTTTCCATGGATTCTCGGTGGAGTTTGCCGAACACCGCCTGTATAACTCCGGCGAGCCTATACGCAATATCGACTGGAAACTGTATGGAAGGACTGAAAGGCTCTTTGTTAAACGCTATGAGGAGGAAACGAATCTGCGCTGCCAGATTGTCATTGACACCAGCTCAAGCATGTTTTTCCCTGTCAGGCGGCAAAACAACTTAGGGTCCCCTAACAAATTGATATTCTCGGCTTATAGTGCGGCCTCTCTTGCCGAGCTGATGAGACGTCAACGTGATGCCGTTGGCCTCGTGCTCTTTGATGACGACATTGTCCTACAAACAGAGGCAAAAAATTCTAACGTGCATATCAATATGATTTATAATCATTTGGATAAACTGCTCTCTCCTTTTGACAGTAAAGTACGTAAGAACACCGACGCTGCCTCTTGCCTGCACAAGATAGCAGAGACGACACATAAACGCTCCCTCGTGATTGTTTTTAGCGATATGCTTGACAACGTGTCGGACTATGACCGTATTTTCGCCGCCCTCGAACATCTCCGATATAATAAGCATGAGGTGATTCTCTTCCATGTTAGCGATGGACCTAAAGAAAACAATCTCGATTTTGAAAACCGCCCCTTCCGCTTCATCGACCTTGAAAGTGGTGACACCATAAAACTGAATCCCTCGGAAGTGAAAGCCAAGTACGCGGATATTATGAAATCGAAAAATGAGGAATTGCTTCGGCATTGCTATCAGTATCAAATCGATTACGTCAATGCTGACATCAACTCCCTTTATGACCAAGTGCTCACCGCTTATCTATTAAAACGAGAAAAACTCTATAAATCATAACTTTAGTATCATCTGTATTGTAGCATCACACTTGATGTTGCCTTCTATCTTTTCTAATCCGCTGCCAATCTCGTCAATGTCATGATAAATGGTTGCCCCTATCTTTGCGTTGATTGTCAGTTTCTTATTCAGCATCGCCCTCCCAACGGCATACATCCTGATTCCCTTGTGATAATAGCTTGTGGAAGAAAACGAATACAATATGTCGCTTTCGTATGCGTAAACACCACCCGACTGATTGTCGAAAAGGGCGTATCTGAAATCTAAACTGTAGTGTCGTTCACTATTGTGATACGAGATGTCTTGATAGATAAGGTACGAATGGTTGTGTCCTCCGCTTCCTGTTTTTGCAACATGGTATTCTGCCCTGTTTTTTAATGAGACACACTCACCGACATGATAGCTCGCGTGTATCCTGAACATAGTCTTGTCTTCTCTCGTTATTTTCTTTGAATATTCGTCGGGCATGGTAATGTTAGTGTCCTTGGCTTTATATTTTAACTGTATGTAAAACAATGTGTTCTTGTTGAGCTGATGTTGTATTTGGCAGTTGTACTCTTGAATTCTGCTTGGTGAATACACCGTCATCTTTATCCAGTCGGACTGTGGGAAATCAAAGGATGCGATGAGTTTCCATCTTGGTGCAAAGGAGAATGTGGTGGTGAGTAAGAGGCCTTTTTCGTTTCGTGCGCTGCTTCCGTTTGAGAAAGCGTTGCAATAAAAATTTTGGAAGCTTCTGTCGTAGTGCCGGTATAAAACAGTGAAGTCGATATATCCAGCCGGCTGTAATGTCGCGCCCGCCAAAAACGCAGGAGCACAGTTGCTACTCATCGCCGCCTCTCCGAACAAGGCAAACCTGCTTCCTACATAGTAAAAGTCAACTCCGTGATTATCATTACTTCTGCCGTTGAAATAGAAGGCGTTGTAAATCCTTGGCTCGGGGTTAAGCTCGCAACTTAACAATGTCTTATGAAAAGTGTATCCAACCTGCATGTTACCGGTATTATAACTGATGTTTAATCCGAAGAGCTGTTGTCGAATTGAATGCCGGTCGATGATTTCCGCGACGGTCCGGTGGAGTCCGGAATATTGTAATGCCGAGACCTCCGTCACCTCGCCTGTGCTGTCGGTCGCACTGATGTTTGCGTCGGCTTTCTTATTTGAGTAAAAAAGAGTTAGCTCGTATCCCTTGTGCCTAAGTGTAGCCGCGACACCTCTAAGGTAGCGGGCTTCGTTCGCTGATTTCGAGGCTCTTATCTTCTTGCTCCTCCTTAACAATGTGCCGCCGGCTATTGCCATGCTTTGTCCCGAACCCATGGTCAGCCCTTGTCCGAATGAGAGCTGGTAGTCTCCGAGTGCCAGAGCCTTGATGAACTTAATGTCTTTTAACAATAGATGGCATGATATAAAGTCAATGGCTCGATATCGGCTTTTCTCAATCATTTTCATTAGGCTGTCGTTCGCCCTTGCACTGAAAAGATATTCTCCAGCATCTTTCTCCATTACAAATCCGGCCTCTAATATATCCCGAATATCGAAATTGTATCTTATCATGCCCTTATGTGGACTTCCGAGGTATTTCTTGTTTGGATTTTCCGCTAATAATGAATCACTTACATCTTCGTATCCCGCCTTTTTGTAGAAAGGCTGGCTCATTTGTAAGATGATCTTATGCGAGCCTTTCATCTTTCTCTTCCGCTCGTTCACTTCATCTCTCTTAAAGACAACAAAATTCTTTAACAATTGGAATGTCATCTCGTCTATCCCTTCAATGTATTTTAACTCATTGATATGAATAATGTCTCCGTATTTCTTCCTGTATTCATTGACTTTTTCAACAGTTGTGATGTTAATGATATTTAACTCGCTGAGTTGCGATAATTCGTCTGTGTCGTTGATGTTGATTTTGTTGTCAAGTATGTGTAGGTAGTTCTCCATTTCTTCAGAATAGTCTGCCTCCTCGTCATTTCTATCTGTCATTCGTTCAATCTGCGTTGCTATTATCTCGTTTGTAATATTTTGACCTTTTAAATAGCAGAAGGAAGACAAAAGGAGTACTGCAAGTAATAATCGTCTCATTGTCTATTATGTTAAGGTTCAAGATGTTAAGAATGGATTGCAAAGGTGAAGCTGCTTTGGAACGACACCCCGGTATATTGGTTCAGCTTTGAAGATATGTCGATGGTGAACCTGTGAAATGAATAGCCGGCTCCGAAGCAGGCGGTTCCCGGGTGGGTGTATATTCCTGCACGCAGGTAGAATTCCTTCAGGGTATGGTACTCGAACCCAAGCCTATAGTCGGTCTTTTTGTCGGTGTCATACTCTATCTCTCCAAAGGCTATAAAGTCTTTCGTGATTTTGTATGAGAAACCGCACCTTATTATAATAGGTATTCTGGTTTTCGTCTTCCATGTCCTCGCAAATATCGGATTAAATAAATAGAAGCCTACGCTAACCGACTCAGAAATAGGAGTTTGAAAGCCGAGCTCAATGGTTGCACATTGTCGTGCCGAATAGTCATCAGAGAACCTGAATAGAAGGTAGTCTAACTTCAATCCGATACGCAGCTTCTCTCCAAAACATCTTGAATAGGCGAGTCCTATCTTGTTCTCGTTATAGTTGTTGGATCCGAACCTGTTGAAAGACAGTCCAAGAGCACCGGTGGAAGATGGTATGACAAAGGCGGTGGCATAGTTGCTTAACTCTTTCATAAAGAACCTGTTGTCGTAGGCGAAACCGGCCATGACGTGTTGTGCTCCTGCTATCCCGGCAGGATTGTTCGCGATGCTCCAGAAGTCGGAGAGTGCTACGCTGCAGTTACCCATAGAGTTGCTGCGTCCTCCTACAATCCCGGACAAATCCCATGAATACAATTGTAAAAACGATAGGAGCAATCCTATCATAAGAAAAAGACGTTTCATAATTTTTTGGTTTTGTTGCTGCAAAGATAATTGTTTTTTGCGAATGTTTGAATATTAATATTAATTTTGTAGCAAAAAAAATTATGGATTATTTGTTGTTTGTTTGTGCTGTAATACTGATTGTCCTTGGTCTTATAGGAGATGTTATTCCGGGCATACCGGGTACTCCCGTCACGTACCTTGCGGTGCTGCTTCTTCATTGGACTGAAAAAGTAAGCTATACCACTGATTTTCTTGTTATTACAGGTGTTATTTGTGTAGCTATTACAGTGTTGGATTATATCGTACCTGTTTGGGGGACAAAGAGGTTCGGGGGTACGAAGGCAGGCGCCCGCGGCAGTACTATCGGCCTGATTATCAGTGTTATAGTGTTGCCTATGCTTGGCATAGTGCTCGGCCCTTTTGGCATATTCGGGCTTCTTGGCGGTCCTTTCCTTGGCGCCTATATTGGAGAGAAGATGAGCGGTGTTCCGGAAAACAGGGCATGGCGTTCTGCCTTTGGCTCGTTTGTAGGTTTTCTTGCTGGCACTTTTATGAAGATAGTTTATACTTTGGTGATAGGCTTCTTTGTTGTTAAAGATATTATTATGGCTATAATTGATTGATTATGAATATTACTACAGAGGAAAGAGCTCGACATATTAGAAAGCTTATATTATTATCTCTTGCAGAATCTGGTTCCGGACATACCGGAGGGTCGTTGGACCTTGCAGATGTGTTTGCTGTATTGTATTTCAACCATTTGCGTTATGACGTCAGTAACCCTTCGTGGGAAAGAAGGGACCGTGTCGTCCTTTCTATCGGTCATACCGCTCCGGTGTTGTACGCCACTCTCGCTGAGGCAGGCTTCTTCCCGGAGGAGGAGATGCTGACGTTAAGGAAAAAAGGCTCCCGCCTACAAGGACATCCGAGTCTTGACTCAGGGCTTCCGGGGCTTGAGACATCGGCAGGCTCTTTGGGGCAGGGACTGTCAATAGCGGTGGGGATGGCTCTCGCAGCAAAGATGGATAACGCCGACCATAGAGTCTATTGCGTGCTCGGTGACGGCGAGATTCAGGAGGGCAGCGTCTGGGAGGCTGCAATGTCGGCGGCTCATCATAAACTTGATAATATCTGCGCAATACTCGATAGGAACAGGTTGCAGATTGACGGTGCGACAGAAGACGTTATGGCTCTTGAACCGCTCGCTGACAAATGGAAGTCATTCGGATGGAATGTCATTGATGTTGACGGTCACAATCATCAGGAGATAAAGAAAGCCCTCTCTGATGCTGATAAGAAAAAAGGCGTGCCGTCGATTATCATCGCTAATACGATAATGGGTAAAGGTGTGCCCGAAATTGAAAACGATAACAGATGGCACGGGAAGGTGCCTTCAAAAGAACAGGTGTTGTTGTGGATAAAAGAATTATTATGAAATTAATTAATAAAGGTGATAAAGCGGGAAAAACAGGCTTCGGCGAGGGCGTTCTTTCCGCTGCAGAGAAAAACCGTGACGTGGTCGGCATAGGCGCTGACATCACCACGTCGGTTGGAATGAACTTATTCGCTGAAAGATTCCCGGAGCGTTTCATCTCCTTAGGTATAGCGGAACAGAATTGTGTGGCTGCCGCCGCCGGTATGGCACTGAGCGGAAAAAAACCTGTCTTCAGCACCTATGGCGTCTTCGCTGCTCATAGGGCTAACGACCAGATAAGGATCTCCGTGTGCTACAACAATCTTCATGTCGTGATAGGTGGCGCACACGCCGGAATATCAGTCGGTCCTGACGGAGCAACGCATCAGGCATTGGAAGACATCGCCGTGACAAGGGTGCTACCTCGCATGGTGGTGCTTTCCCCTTGCGACGCCACCCAGACAAAAATCGCTACTGAAAAGGCTATCCTTGAACTCGACTGCCCGGTGTATATACGCTTCGGCCGTGAGCCTGTAGCAGATTTCACTCCCGACGACCAAGAGTTCCAAATAGGGAAGGCTCAGGTCATGAAAGAAGGCTCTGACGTTTGCATCATCGCCACAGGTAGCGAGGTGTGGGAGTCGTTGAACGCAGCACAAATGCTTGAAAATGACGGCATATCCACCATGGTCGTCAATATGCACACAATAAAACCTATTGATGAAGAGATGCTCTTAGACGTGTCAAGACGCTTCCCAAAGGTCTATACCGTTGAAGAACATCAGGTTGTGGGTGGTCTCGGCAGCGCAGTGTCAGAGTTCCTTTCACAAAACAACCCGATACAGGTTATAAGAATTGGTGTTTGCGACCGTTTCGGTGAATCAGGAAAGGCTTACGAGCTTATGCATGAGTTCGGCCTCGATGCTGTTGGAATCTATAAAAAAATTAAAAATATTGAATAATATGATGAAGATGAAATATTTATTAACACTTTTGCTTTCGACAATTATTTTCGATATGCTCGCATGCACCAACTTCTTGGTGACCAAGGGGGCCTCTGTTGACGGCTCTAATTTCATCACTTATGCCGCCGACTCTCATATCAGATACGGTGAACTGTATTTCACTCCCGCCGCTGACTGGGAGGATGGTAGCATGAGGACTATTTTCGATAGAGGCACTAACGCAATACGCGGATACGTACCCCAACCAGCGCATACTTTCCAAGTGGTGGGATATATCAATGAAAATCAAGTGGCTATGGGTGAGACCACTTTCGGGGGAAGAGAAGAACTCATCGATAAAAACGGTCTCATTGACTATGGAAGCCTGATGTTTATGGCCCTCGAACGTAGCACCTCCGCACGACACGCTATCAAGATCATGGCTGACCTTGTTGAGGAATATGGATATGGCAGCGACGGTGAATCGTTCTCAATTTCTGATAAAGATGAGGTGTGGTATATGGAAATCATTGGAAAAGGTGAGGAGAAAGGTGCCGTATGGGTCGCAATACGTATCCCAGACGGCTGTATCTCAGGACACGCTAACGCTGCCCGTATCCAGACATTCCCTCTTAGAGATGGGAAACGCTCAATAACAGATAAGGATTGGAAACGTCTGTATAACAATGATGTTGAAGTTATTTATAAGCATGATGTGATTTCTTTCGCCCGTAAGAAAGGCTATTTCAACGGGAGAGACTCCGAGTTCGACTTTAGTGAGGCATACGCTCCTTTGGATTTCTCTGCCGCTCGTATCTGCGACTTGAGGGTCTGGGCCATGTTTAATGAGGCTTGCGATGGAATGGAACAGTATTGGGACTATGCCACAGGCAAGGACCTCGAACATGGAAGGATGCCTCTTTATGTGAGACCTAACAGGAAAATATCCTTGTCAGATATGATGTCGTTTATGCGAAACCATTTCCAAGGCACTGAACTTGATAAGACACAAGATGTTGGTGCAGGCGCGTGCGGCTCGCCTTTCCGTATGAACCCTTTATATTGGGAGTACGATGGCCAGAAATACTTCCATGAAAGAAGCACCTCCACTGTGCAGACAGGGTTCTCTTTTATTGCCCAAACAAGGAGCTGGCTTCCTGATGCTGTCGGCGGCATCATCTGGTTCGGCGTCGATGACACAAACTCGACGGTTTATACCCCGTTCTACTGCTCAATAACAGAGGTGCCAGAGGAGTTTAGACAAGGAAATGGCGATATGCTCACATATTCAGACAATGCCGCCTTCTGGGTGTTCAACCGCCTCGCTCATTTCAAATACCTTTTCTATAACAGGGTCATTGGAGAAATAGTGAAAGTGCAGAATGAACTTGAAGACAAGTATCAGGAACAGGTGAAACTTGTTGATGATGAGGCAGTAAGGCTTATCGATAAGGGTGACGTGCAAGAAGCCCGTGCCAGACTCACGCAGTTCTCTTGTGCCGCAGGTGCAAATACCGTTGCAAGATGGAAGCAACTCGACAACTTCCTCCTTGTTAAGTATCTCGACAGCAATGTGAAACAAGAGGTTGATGGGGAGTTTCTCCGTAACGGCCATGGCTATCCGGCAAGACCTCTCCAACCCGGTTATCCTGACTCGTGGAAAAAGAAGGTTATTGAAGAGACCGGCGAACGTTTTATCAGACCTGAATAATTAGAAGATGAGATTTTTAAAGCCTTTGGCGGAGCGTCTGCGTCCGTCATCACTTGAACAATATATAGGCCAGAAGCATCTTATCGGCAAAGGTGCCGTGCTTCGCTGCGCTATTGAGAGCGGACATATCCCTTCGATGATCTTCTGGGGACCGCCCGGAGTGGGAAAAACAACCCTCGCCTTTATCATCTCCAAACAGGTGAAACGCCAGTTCTATGTGCTTAGCGCAATAAATAGCGGTGTGAAAGACATCCGTGATGTTTACGACAAAGCCCGTATGGCGGCAGAACCTCCTATCTTGTTTATCGATGAGATTCATAGGTTCTCAAAAGCTCAGCAGGACTCGCTCCTTGGCGCCGTTGAGAAAGGTCTTGTCACCCTAATAGGCGCAACAACGGAAAACCCAAGCTTTGAAGTGATTTCGCCACTGCTGTCTCGTTGTCAGGTGTATGTTCTGAAAAGCCTTGAAAAAGACGACCTTAAAGAACTTATCTCTAATGCCGTGTCAGCATTGAAGGCGGATTATAAAAAGGAGATCGTTGTTGAGGAAGATGATGCCCTGATGCTTATCAGCGGCGGTGACGCCCGAAAACTGTTGAACGCTATCGACCTTGTTGTAAGTATGCTTGACGATGTGGAGCCGGATTCTGATAAGATAGTGATTAACAACGAGAAGGCTCTGAGATATATCCAAAGCAATCTACTGAAATACGACAGGATGGGGGAGATGCATTATGATATTATCTCAGCCTTTATCAAGTCGGTGCGTGGAAGCGACCCCAATGCGGCTGTCTATTATCTCGCAAGGATGATTGATGCCGGCGAAGACCCGCTCTTTATCGCGAGACGAATGCTCATACTCGCCTCAGAGGACATCGGAAACGCTAACCCTAACGCCCTTCTGCTCGCAAACGCCTGCTTCGATGCCGTTAATAAAATAGGCTGGCCTGAAAGCCGTATCATCCTCTCTCAGACAGCTATCTACCTCGCATCTTCTGCAAAAAGTAATGCCTCTTACCAAGCTATTAATATGGCTCAAGAGACCGTACGAAAAACGGGCGGACTGAGCGTGCCCCTGCACCTGAGAAACGCACCTACCAAGCTGATGAAAGATATTGGCTATGGCAACGGTTATATGTATGCCCATGATTATGAGGGTAATTTCGTGTCGCAGGAGTTCCTGCCTGATGAGATAGCCGGCACCCGCTTCTATAACCCTCAAGATAACCCAAGGGAATTGGAACTGCGACGCTCCCTGAAACTCAAATGGAAAGATAAATATGGATACTGATAAAGAGAAAATAGGGGCGATGTTTGATGATATCGCTCCTACTTACGACAAACTAAACCACATACTTTCACTGAATGTCGATAGGGCTTGGAGAAGAAAGGCCGTGCGCCTCATGGCAAGAACTCTGAAAGATGTTAACAACCCGAAAATCCTTGACGTGTCTTGCGGCACCGCCGACTCTACCATCGTCATCGCTAAGAAAATGAAAAAATCCCGCGTAGATGGTATTGACATCTCCGAGGGAATGCTCTGTATTGGAAAAGAAAAAATAAAGAAGAAAAATCTTAATGACAGGGTGAGTCTTTATAAGTCGGCAGCCGAACACATTGTTTGTCAAGATGATGTGTATGATGCCGTTTTCATCGCCTTTGGCGTAAGGAACTTCAGCGACCGACGTAAAGGCCTTGAGGAGCTGTGCAGGATAATGAAGCCCGGCGCTTCCATCTTCATTCTCGAACTGTCGGAACCTCGAAATATGATCGTGCGTGGCATCTATAATATCTATTTCAAGAATATCCTGCCTTTCATTGGCAAATGTGTTTCAGGAAATGGTGACGCCTACCGCTATCTTCAACAATCGGTGGAGAGATTCCCGATGCCTGACGAGTTTGTTCCGCTTATTGAATCATGCGGCTTTTGTAATGTTCAACATTTTGCTTTGACTTTTGGATTATGCAGGATTTATCAGGCTCAGAAAAAATAGGACTGCGCTATTGGATTCAAGCGGCACGCCCTAAAACGTTACTCGTATCGATGTCTCCGGTTTTGATGTCGATAGCTCTTTCTTCTATTTATGCTGAGATAGCATGGCTCCCTGCTGTCATTTGCTTCGTTTTTGCTTTGTTGGCACAGGTTGCCTCAAATTATATTAACGATTACTCTGATGGCGTGAAAGGCTCTGATGCTCACCGTTTAGGACCGCAACGAATGGTCGCATCTGGTCTTATCCCTCCTAAAATGATGCTCCGCGCCACCTTGATTGTGCTGGCTCTGTCTTTCTCTCTTGGCTGTAGCCTACTGTTCTGGGGCGGCTGGGTGTTGCTGCCTTTCGGACTGCTTATCCTTCTTTGCGCTTTGGCCTACTCGTGGGGACCTTTTCCGCTTTCATATCACGCCCTCGGTGATGTCGCTGTCATTCTTTTTTATGGAGTGGCTCCTGTCACTCTTACATTCTTTATTCAAACAGGTTTTGTTGACTATCATATCATCATCGCTGGTTTTGCTATAGGTGCTGTTGTGGATAACCTACTGATTGTCAATAATTATAGGGATTATTGCCAAGATAAGGCAAATGGGAAGAAGACCACTGTTATTCTGTTTGGACGAAAGTTTATGCGCATGGTATATCTCCTGAATCCATTTGTTGCGGTGCTTTTAGGGTTGTGTTTCATTGACCGTCCTTATTACTTATGGCTTCTTGCCTCAATTCCTTTTCTTGCTTATTCCGTCTCTGTGGATAGAAAGTTTGTCAAGGCAGAAGGCGCTGAGTTTAATAAACTTATAGGATTATC
>SAMEA3663283__coassemble_882_pt1 | contig 31834 bp, 24 predicted proteins | sample SAMEA3663283__metabat2_low_PE_020 | metagenome-assembled genome bin SAMEA3663283 (sample SAMEA3663283) | pig gut metagenome | biome: pig gut; feature: pig-associated habitat; material: faeces | place: China | collected 2013
ATGCCAATTGCCCCCGCCTTTTTAAATGTTGATATTCAAGGAGTTAATACTACAATTGATGGTGTCAGTTATTTGATACATAGGAATTCAATCACTTATGGTTGTAGATTGTTGATACCAGAGAGTGAATTGGATCCTGCAAGAAATATTTTAAATTAGAAATTTTAAATTAAATTAGTTATGAAACAAATCCTTGTTGCACTATTTTGTCTTATTGCTATTTCAGCAAATGCCCAATCATGGGATATTTTTACACCTGTTAATGGCGCATTACACAATTATGGAGGAACTTCAACTGCTGCGGGCGAATATGTTGTAGGTTTATTAAGAGAAGATGATGATTTTTTGAAAGGTCATATCGTTTTTATTGATAAGGAAGGCAACTATAAGCTGAAAACGTTTTTGAATGACAAATATAATACTATGTTATGTGGAGCTATTGGTTTTGAAAATGGTAACGCACTTGTTGTTGGTGGAATGAATTGGGCAGGAGAGGGTAAAGAAAGAAGTATTTTATTGGTAATGGTTGTCAATCCAGACCTTGATGTTATTACCGAACATAGATACGAGATTGACGAATCCCTTGACCATATCTCATCTACCGCTTATCTTGAATATGATGAAAATGGAGATATCATATTGGCTTTACAATGTGGAATCATGAATAATTCAGTATTCAAAGGCGTACCATATATGTGTAAGTTAGATACAGAAGGTAATTTGTTAAAAACCAAGTGTATTGATGAAGATTTGGGGATATCAGGTAGAGATATTACCGGTATGACCATGGTGCCGAATAGTAATCAGATATTGTTGTTTGCATCGGGATTGTTTTATGGTGCAAATTTAGGTGCTTGTTATCTTGATGAGGATTTTAACGTTCTCAATAAGTATCTGACCCATAGAGGTATTTTCAGGTACTATTCCAATTTTTGGATAGATAACGAGCACTTTATTGCATCTACAATTGAAACTGAAGATGTTGGACCGTATAACATATATGATGTGAGCCTTTATGAGGTTGATAAAGAGTTCAACTATTACAATACACTTGTGTTACATAGGGCTGATACCAGTACTGTTACTGCTCAAATCACTTCAATAGTCCCTATTAATGAAAACTATATGTATGTCGCCGGATTTAAGCCGGTGTTTAATTCCAATGTAATTAGTGATATTGTTGTGTGGATAGTTGACAAAAACCTTAATGTACATGGAGCAAAGACATTAGCGCGGGATAATTCTTATAATTATCTTCTGGGGTGTCAAGGAACAACAGAAGAAGGTGGAGTTATTCTGTATGGTCATTCAAAATTGTTAGATAATACTGAAATGATGTCAATATGGAAGCTTATTCCAGAAGATTTTGGATTGTCATTGTCAGTGAATGAAGTCGCACAGGATAACTCAAAGACTGCGGTATATCCAAATCCAACGAATGAAGTAATTAATATTCCGGTCAGAGATTTAAAAGGGAACTATTCGATTTCTATTTGGGACATGTCAGGAATAAAGTATTTCGATATGAGTGTTGACAAAGAAGGAGAAGAGCTGTCTGTTGATGTCTCTTCATTGCCAAGTGGAAGTTATTTTTATGAGATATTTGTTGGTAAACAACGAGTTAAAAATGGAACATTTATTAAAAACTGAATAACCTAAAAACCAAAATTTATGAAACCTAATTTTTTTATCACATTTTTTTTAATTTTCGCTGTTGGAAATTCGATTATTGCACAAGATAGGGGAGGATGTGACCTTTGTGGGCCTACGGGTGCAACTCAGAATCAGGCAAACGGGAACTATTCGGTTACTTTTGGAGTCGGTAACGAGTCAAATGGAATCTGCTCCATGGCGGCAGGACAAGGTTGTAAGGCCGCCGGAGCGTCATCTTTCGCACTGGGACGATTCCTTAGAGCTAATGCAACGAATGCAATCGTAATAGGAGGAGGAACAGATAATAGCGACTCAAAAGCACTCATAAACCCTCTGCCAGGTACACTCATGGTAGGGTTTAATAGCCAGAAACCAACATTGTTTGTTAGCTCCTCAAATGGCGGCATCTCCACAGGTAAGATTGGTGTTGGAAATGTTACTAATCCAAAGGCGAAAATACATCTTCTTTCGGATAATAATGAAGATGCTGGCCTGATTCTTGAGACTTCAAATAAAAATACAAAAAAGGCATACCTACAACTGTATGACCTGAACCACAAAATAGAGGTGTCAAATAGAGGGATGAGTATAGTCTCGGATAATGATAATATGAGTATTGATGCCAACTCTATCAGGATGAATGGCAGGGTGGGAATAAACATAGATAACACATTCTCAGGTAATTATGACTATGCCCTTGCCGTGAATGGAGGACTTCTCACATCAGAGGTGTTTATCAAGGAGGTAGATGAGTGGCATGACGATGTCTTTAAACCCGACTACCAACTGATGTCGTTAGATGAGCTGGAACTATATGTTGAACAAAATAATCATTTGCCGGAGCTGCCTTCAGAAGCTGACGTGATTTCAGAAGGGTATGCTCTCGGCGAAATGGACGGACTCCTCTTGAAAAAAATAGAAGAACTAACACTGTATATCTTTGACTTGCAGAAACAGCTTCGTACTCAAGAAGAGAGAATACATGAGTTAGAGGAATCGGAATATTAATACATTTTGCCTTACTACTATGAATGCGAAATATTTTATGATATTTCTTGGGCTGTTTTTTTGTGTGTTAGTATGCAATGACGCTATGGCCCAAAAATGTATAAAGTTCCGATATGATGCGAGTGGCAATAGGGTGTGGAGACATGTCGCTAACGACTGCTATGAGATTAGAGAAGTGTCGGAAGTGACGGAACTTGATGAATCAGAAATAAAGATTTTCCCTAATCCCGCTAATGAACAGATTCAGATAATACTGCCATCAGACTTAAACCTTGACTATTCTTTTTATGAGTTGTTTAACCTTAATGGTGTGAAAATCAAAGAGGGCAGAGTTGAAAGTCATGAGACTGTTATCAATATAGAAGATGTAGATAGCGGTGTGTACTTGTTAAAAGTGTATTATGGTGAAGAGATGCAGTCAAAAATAATTTTGAAACAATAAACCAATTTTATGAAAAAGAGCTTATTTTTATTTTTAATATTTTTTTACGTAGCGGCGTTGTATTCTCAGGATACCTTTCATGAGACCGAAATGGAGGTTGATATGGTGGTTCCAAGTGAAAAGAGCTGCTTGTTCGAGGCTTCGTTCTCGATAAAACTGAAAGAGGGATTCTATAGTAATCCCTCTGCCGACAATGATGTCTGCTTGAGAATAAACAGATATGGCGTTTTCCCTCCAGCGGCAGGTTTGGAAGGCGGCCCCTCGCCATCAAGTGACGGAGTGGTCGGAGCATTGCCCTCAATAGTAAATGTTAGCGATTTGGGTGGACTTATTTACTCCATCCCTGTTCAAGTGCCGGTGGGTATTGCGAATATGACCCCTAATATAGGGATAACCTATAATAGTCAGTCGTCAAACGGGATTCTCGGCTGGGGCTGGAATATCTCAGGGCTTTCGGCAATTAAACGTGTCGGAAAGACCTTGTACCATGATGGTGAGACATCTTCTGTCAACTTCAAAGACGACAGGTACTCTCTCGATGGGCATAGGTTGATCGTATGCTCAGGCGAATATGGAGCAAATGGTTCTGAATACAAGACGGAACTTGACGAGATGAGCCGTATTGTAGCTTATTCAAAAGGCGGTGACGGCCCCTCTTATTTCATAGTAAATAAAGCAGATGGTACTACTTGGGAGTATGGCAATTCTGAAGATACCCGTCTCCAAACGAAGAACAGAGGTGACAGGATTATTACTTGGTTTGTGAATAAGATTGTTGATGCTGATGGTAATTATATGGTTTTCAAATATTTGGAGAATACAGATACCGGAGAGTCATATATTGACAAAATAGAATACACATTGAATGATAAGGCAGGTATCGCTTCAATGTACTCGGTATGCTTCTGCTATGAGAACCGCGTTGACCCGGAAGTGTGCTATGTGGCAGGCAATGAAGTGCAAAACAATAAAATATTAAAAAATATCGTCGTTAAGAACTCTTCTAATGCTGAACTGTTTAACTACTCGTTTGATTATCTTGAACCGGGAGTGTATGGTAATAATAAAAAATTTCTTTATTACCGCTTGAACAGCATCGGCCTTACTGTTGACGGTATGAAACTAAATCCAACTATTATTAATTGGAATAAGGAGAATAAACATTATAATGCTGATTTTCAGTCATTCCCATTAGAAAAGATGGCGTTTAATAAAGTGCCTTTTGTTGGAGATTTCAATGGTGACGGTTATTCTGATGTCTTGACCGTACCTTACAAGACGGGTGAAGTGTATAATGATGATGTGATTATTTCCATGTTGTTGAATAATGGTGACGGTACATTCCGAAGCTCCCCGTCATGGACACAACAAATTGATAATACTCTTGATTGGATTTATGTGGCAGACATCAATGGCGATTATTTAGATGATATTGTTGCCTATTTTGTGAACCCTGATAATGGTCCTTGGAAAACAAGAATAAAAGCCTACTTGAATAATGGTGATTGCTCTTTCTCGTATATCGGGGGCTATTATTCTGATACTCCGTTCAATATTTTCCCCGGCAAGTTCGGGTCTCAGACGAAGACTTCTTTTTTTGTCAGACATTATTCAAATAGTTCTAATTATGATGCGAGTGTCTTGTTCTTTTATGGTGGAACAGTTGAAATACAGAATCTTGGGAAATTTAAATCCATTTCTGATTCTGAACGTTTTCTTGTTGAGGATGTTGACGGCGATGGGTTGTCGGAAGTGTTTTGTATGAATCCGAAAAACACTGTTGTTGCAAATATCCTTTTTAAAGGTGGCCAATATTCGTTTGTGGAGAAGTTTACCGATAATAATTTGTGTAGCAACGATTTCGTCTTTCCCGGAGATTTTAATGGTGACGGATATTCTGATTTTTTAAAATACAATGTTAAGACGAATTGGACCGTGATGTTGTCTGACGGAATATTGCTGAAAACTCCTGTGAATTGTAAGAATAATAGTATGTTGGGAAATATCGCCTTACAGCCTTATGACAGGTATGAATGCTCTTTAAAAACTCTTTCTGCCCCGGCGGTTACAATGAGGGTCGCTGATTTTGATGGTGATGGAAAGTCTGATGTAGGAGCTTTCAAGCATAGTGCTGGTAATTATTATATGCTTCTCGGAACGAAAATGATTCGCCAAAGCGACGGCTCCTACGGATTTGCTGATATTCGTCGAAACTATTTTAATATCAATAACTCTAATCAGTTTGTGCATGTAGGAAATTTCCTCGGACGAGAGAATGCTAGTGTCTTGGCAAGTGTTCATCACAATCCTTACTCTGCCGAAGTACCAAAAATCGTTTCTCTATTCCCGCAGTCTTCCAAGTATAGTGTCGAGAGGATTACTGATGGCTTGGGAAATGCCCGCGGATTTCAATATGAATATCTGATGCCAAATAAACAAGATTCGTTCTATGGATTTAATCTCGAATGGATGAACGACGATTTGAAGACAACAACGCTTCCTGTTCGGGCAATCTTCTCTGATACAACGTTCTCGGTTAATAATAACCCTTGTGTTACAAGATATTTCTATGAAAATGCAATGCATCATGTTTCAGGGCATGGAATAATAGGATTCAAGAAGCAATCAACAAAACATTTCATTAATAATTCGTTTTCAAGCTCAACGGTAATTGAAAATGAAGTTAATACCTTGAACGATGAGTCACTGCTGCTGCCAGAAAAACGAATGGTATATAATAATGTAGAACAACTTGTTGAAAAAGAAGAGTATCACTATGACAAATATTCCTGCACAAAAAACAAACTTGTGGTGATGCCTTTGTTAATACTAAAAAGTACTACATATTACGATCCTGACTGTTCGGGTAGTGTCCTTAAGGTTGTAGTAGAAAATAGAGCTTATGACAGTGATAATAAGGGACATGAATATTACGATATTGTAAACTTGAATAGAGTTGTATCGGGCTTTGATGACAAGAACTGTGGCGATGATGCAGAAATGTATAGATATTGGATTGAAAATACTTGTGAGTTTGATAATGATTTATCAGGTTGGATAGTGTCAAGGCCAAAAATTCAGAAATGCATATATCACTCAAGTGATAGCGATGATGTGGGCAGCTGTGATATCTTTGAGTATGAACAGGATAATCCGTATCATGTGAGAACAAAAACCAGCCTTCCCAATACAGCCATGAATTTTTCCGATAAGTTGAAGGTTACTACAGATTATTCTTATGATGTTGTTGGCCATGTCGTTATGCAGACAATAACATCTCCTTCATCTAAAAAACAGAAGACTACAAGATTGGTTTATGGGGAAAACTATCTTCACCGATTCCCAACATCTGCTGTGAATGAAAAAGGTTGGGTGATAAATAATAGTTTTGATAATGATTTCGGAATGGTTCAATCCTCTGTTGATTATAATGGTTTTAATACCTATTGTGACTCGGATCCTTTTGAAATCACCACGGAAATATTGCTGCCTGATGGGGTGAAAAATGTGAAAACAAAACGTTGGGCGAAAGAGAACAAACACTGTCCTCAAAACGCAATGTACTTCTACTGGGAGAAAACAGCAGGTAAGAGCGAAAAACTTTCGTTCTTTGCGAAAAATGGGAATATCGTCAGGGAAGTGGCGTTCGGCCTTGATGGTGAAGCAATATACGTTGACACAGAATATGATGACCGCGGGAATGTCGCTTCTAAAACAATGCCATATTTTGCGGGAGATGAAGTGAAAAAAGTTTACTTTAGCTATGATGATAACAATAGGTTGATAAAACAAGATTGGCCTAATGGTGTTGTGAAAAATTATCGATACGATAAGAATAGAACTACAATTCAAAGTGTTTCAGCTGATGGAATTGTACAGACTTTTATCGAGGAGACAAATCCTATGGGCTGGGTCTCAAAAGTGATTGATATTGGTGGAAATGAAATAGTATATAGTTACTATAGCGACGGAAAACTGAAAAATACCGTGATTAATAATAATGTATCAACAAAAGTGATGTATGAATATGATGGCAGACGAAACCTTAATAAAATGATAGACCCGTCGTGTGGTGAAATCACATATCAATATAACGCTTTTGGAGAGCTTGTTGAGGTTAGAGATTCAAACCATGGAGTTACTGAGTACCAATATGACGAGCTGGGTATGATGACATTTAGGAGTGAATATAAGTCGGAAGGGGATGAAAAAACAGATACCCGTTGGTTTTATGATATGTCTAAAGGGAAAAGAGGAACTTTGTCAAGGGTGGTATATGGCAATATTCAAGATGTTGAATATGAGTATGATGATTTGCTAAGATTGACGAGTGTAGTGGAGACAGTCCTCGGTAAGCAGTATAAAACCCAATTCCAATACGATGGGGCAAATAGGGAGAGCATTATAACTTACCCTAATGGATTCTCAATACAAAAGAAGTACTCAAACACAGGATATTACAAATCGATGGTGCGCATTGATGATGAGATGGTACTGTGGAATACAAACTCTATTGATGCCTTGGGTAATATCACGGATTATCAAGTCGGTAATGGGCTTAGGACTGTCAGGGAATTCGACAATAGGACAAATCAAGTCGGTTTGGTTCATACAAGCAAGAGTAATAAGGTGTATCAGAACGATTCATATCATTATGATTCATTTGGGAATATGACGGATAGGGAGAAAAATGCTGGTAATCATCAAGTTGAGAGCTTCGTGTATGATGAATACAACAGGTTGTCAGAAATCAGGCTCAATGGTGCGCTAACTGGAAGAATGGTCTATGATGATTACGGGAATATTCTTTCAAAAACATCTGATAATGTCACAGTGTATTTTGATGCCCGTTATGATGAGGGAAGCCCGTATTCAATTAGTAGGGCAAAGACAAATCTAAATAATATTAACTCTTTTGAGCATGATATTACATATACCACATTCAATAAGACTCATAAAATATGCAACGGTGGTGTTTGCTATAGTTTAGATTATGGTTACGATTATCAGCGTGTCCGTTCAGTTGAACAGGTGGGTGGAAAGGTGAAAGAAAAAGTCTATATCGGTGATTGTGAATTTGTTAATGATAATGGTAAGGATGAAATAGACATTATGCTAAAGAGTCCGATGGGTGTGTTTGCAGTTTGTAGGTTTAAAGGAGACGGTAGTAATGATGTCTTCTATATTCATAAGGACCATTTAGAATCATGGAGTATTATCACGGATGGAGATGGCGTGATAATTCAAGATGTGAGTTATGATGCTTGGGGTAATCCTCGCAACTCGGAAAGCTGGTGTGGGGAATATACAAGAGATTTGGAATTTGATAGGGGCTTCGCTGGGCAAGAGGTTGTCGCATGCTTTGGTGTCATTAATATGAACGGAAGGATGTACGACCCGTTGGTCTCTGTGATGATGAGTCCTGACAGATACATACAGAGCCCCGACTTCTCTCAGAACTATAATCGCTATTCTTATTGCCTTGATAACCCTCTGAAATACTACGACCCAACAGGGTATTGGATTGAATGGGTGGCTTACGGATTGTTTAGTGGTGTCGTTAATGTTGTGACAAATATAGATGATGTTGATAATTTTGGTGAAGGAGCCCTGTTGTTTGGTGCCGGTTTTGTAAAAGGCTGCCTGATGAATTGTTTCGCGTCTTGTTCATGGGGAGTGCAGATGGCCGGCGCAGTTGTTGGAAGCGTGGTAAAGGCAGGAGTGAATAATTACGTTAAGCAAAACGCGGGCTCAAATAGCTGGGCAAATATTAATAAGGATGAACTTAAGGAGGAGATGCTTTTTGCCTTCGGATATAGCCTCACATCATCGGTGTTGAATGCGAATATCTATCAGCCGGAAGGTGGTGATGAAAGTGTCAGCCTCATTACTATGATAAATGAAAAATATCCAGACCTTCATGTAGTAGAGACTTCTGTCGCTACGTTTGTAGGAAATGTCTTCTCAGGAAGAATAGATGCTGAAGGGTTTGGCCTTAGTAGCTTAGGAATAGAGCTGTCGGATGTTTTGCCTGTTTTGTCAGATGTTGTTGGCACATATTTGATTGGTTTAGAAGATGGTAGCGGTTTCTTTGCTAATATTATAAGTTTCTTTTTCAACATGGGCAATTTGCTGGATGGCGGTGGGGGAAGAGAAAACACTTTTTTGGTGTTAAACTGTGACGGGAACCCTTCTCCTTCAAACAATTCTTTTGGTGAAAAGTGTTCTGATAAAAAAAGCAGCAGTAATTTAAATGTGAATTATAGTAAGTTGCGTTATGTAGTTAATAATTATTGATAAGGAAATAGATATTTTTTACTATTTTTGCACCCAAATACAAAACGATTTATACTATGTTGGAACAAATCTTGAAACAGCTTTTTATTGATGCCTTCGTGAAACTCTATGGCAAGGAACCTTCTTCACAGCAATTGAGTTTTCAGAAGACGCGTCCCGAATTTGAGGGAGATGTGACCGTGGTTGTTTTCCCATTCGTAAAGACAGCGGGTAAGGCACCTGATGTACTTGCAAAAGAATTGGGAGATGAGATGATGAGGGAGAGTGAGATGATTGCTAAATTTAATGTGGTAAAGGGATTCCTTAATCTTGTTATCTCAGACAGCTATTGGTTGTCATTCATGGAGAATAATCATCTTAATGATAATTTCGGTAGAAAAGAGGTCTCGGGGAAACCAGTGATAGTAGAGTATTCGTCACCGAATACAAATAAACCGTTGCACTTAGGACACATTCGAAACAACTTGTTGGGCTGGAGCGTCTCAGAAATCCTCAAAGCTAATGGCGAAAATGTTGTGCGTGTGAACCTTGTAAACGACAGGGGAATACATATTTGTAAGAGCATGATAGCATGGCAGAGATGGGGAAATGGCTGTACTCCTGAATCAACGGGGAAAAAGGGTGATCATCTTGTTGGAGATTTTTATGTCTTATTTGATAAGCATTTTAAAGAAGAGATAAAGCAGCTTCTGCCAGCAAATTATGACGAACTTGACGATGAGGCCAAGGAGAAGGCAAAGAACGAGGCCGAGAGTGCCTCTCCATTAATGCAGGCAACAAGAGAGATGCTTCGTAAATGGGAGGCTGGTGATCCTGAAGTGAATGAGCTTTGGAAAAAAATGAATGACTGGGTATATCAGGGATTTGACGTTACTTATAATCGTCTTGGAGTGTCTTTTGATAAAGTCTATTACGAGTCTCAAACCTATTTATTGGGGAAGAGTACTGTTATTGACGGTTTGAATAGAGGTGTTCTGTATCAAAGAGATGATAATTCCGTGTGGTGTGATTTGCGAGACGAGGGCCTTGACGAGAAACTATTGCTTAGACGTGATGGAACCTCCGTATATATGACCCAAGACTTGGGGACAGCACAACTTCGTTATGACGAGTACCATCCAAAGAAACTGATTTATGTCGTTGGTAATGAACAGAATTACCATTTCGATGTACTCAAAAGAGTGCTTGTGAGATTAGGATTTGAATGGGGTAACGATATTGAGCATTTGTCTTATGGTATGGTTGAGTTGCCAAACGGAAAGATGAAGTCTCGCGAGGGGACTGTCGTTGACGCAGACGACCTTATGGATGAGATGGTGTCAACAGCAAAGAACGTGTCAGAAGAACTTGGTAAAGCAAACAACTTGAGCAAGGAAGAGGCTGATAGACTGTATAATATGATAGGTCTCGGTGCCTTGAAATACTTTATCTTGAAAGTTGACCCGAAGAAAACCATGTTGTTCGACCCTCAAGAATCAATCGACTTTAACGGTAATACAGGCTCTTTTATTCAATATACTCACGCCCGTATATGCTCCGTGTTACGTAAAGCCTCCGAAGCTGGTGTAATTGTGGGTGATAGAGTCGATATCGACACTATCATGAGTGGGGAGAAATCTTTACTCACCAACATTCATTCTTGGCCATCAGTCCTTGAACAGGCTGCTGTTAACAGAAGTCCTGCAATGATTGCAAACTATATTTATGACCTCTGCAAAAGCTTCAACCAGTTCTACCAAGAATGTAGCATCCTTAAGGAGTCTGATGAGAAACGCAGGGTGTTCCGCCTGCAGCTGGCTTCAATGACAGCCCGTTTGCTCAGGAACGCTGGTGAACTGCTTGGTATGCAGATGCCGGAAAGAATGTAATAATAGTAAATATGAATGTCTTTTATTTGCCTAACGCTGAAATTGGAATGATCTCCTTCTCTGAGGAAGAGTCGAGACATTGTGTCAAAGTGCTTAGAATGCAGGAGGGAGATCGTTTCTGCGTTACAAATGGTAATGGATCGTTGTTCGATGGTGAACTTGTAGATGCCCACCCAAAAAGGGCTGTCGCCTGCCTCTCAAATCCGCATCCGGGCTATGATAACAGACCTTTCAATCTAGAAATAGCAATAGCCCCGACAAAAAATAACGAGCGCACTGAGTGGTTCCTTGAAAAGGCTACCGAAATTGGGATTGACAGAGTACGGCTTTTTACGTCTTATCATTCTGAACGCCGTGCCGCTAACGTTGAGCGTTTCAGGAAAGTGATGATTTCTGCTGTAAAACAATCAATCAAGTCCAAACTTCCTGAGATTGATGATGTCGTCCCGTTCTCTGAGCTTATTTCACAACCTTTTGATGGACAGAAGTTCATCGCTTGGATTGATGATGATGTGAGGCTGCAACTATGTGACGCTTACATTAGAGGCAGCAACGCCTTGATATTGATAGGACCAGAAGGGGATTTCAGTAAAGAAGAGGTGGATTCAGCGATACAGAAAGGCTTCGTCCCTGTAAGTCTTGGTGATGCAAGGCTTAGGACTGAGACTGCTGCTGTGGTGTCCTGCCATACGATTAATCTTATTAACCAGATGAAAATTGCGTTATGAGGTTGCTGCTGCTGGTGTTGTATGTTTTGCTGTCGCTGCCATTGTCGGCACAACAAACACGTATCGCCCTGCTGAAATATAGAGGCGGGGGCGACTGGTATGCAAACCCCACGTCTTTGCCGAACCTTGTCAAGTTCTGTAATAAAGAACTTGGTACTGACATAAACCCTGAGATAGCTACTGTTGATGTCGGCAGTTTGGATATTTATAACTATCCTTTTGTTCACATGACAGGCCATGGAAATGTCAGCTTTAACGATTATGAGGCACAGAACCTAAGGACTTACCTGCTGTCCGGCGGATTTCTTCATATTGATGACAATTACGGCATCAAGGACTATGTGATGTCTCAGATGACAAAAGTGTTCCCTGAGCTTGAATGGGTCGAACTGCCATACTCGCACCCGATTTTCCTCTCGCCCTTCTCTTTCCCTAACGGTTTGCCCAAGATACATGAGCATGACCTAAAAGCGCCCCAGGCTTTCGCTTTGATATACGAGGGCAGGATAGTATGCCTGTTTACTTATGAGTGTGATCTTGGAGACGGATGGGAGGACCAGCGTGTCCATAAGGATTCGGACGAGACCCGCCTGCTCGCCCTAAAAATGGGGGCAAACATTATCCAATACGTATTCTCCCAATGACTTATTAAACTTTTTTATTATGAACGAACCAGAATTGAAACCTGAAACAAGAAAATGCCTCTGCTGCGGCAGAGAACTGTCCGGAAGAAGTGACAAGATCTTTTGCGATGATTATTGTAGGAACAATTATTATTACAGGATAAATAACGAACAGAAGAAACTGATTAGAATAGTTAACTCCAAACTACTGCATAACAGAGGTATCTTGAAGTCGTTGAATCCCTATGGTGGGAAAACTTTCAGTATTAAGGAACTTGAAGAGAAAGGCTTCGATTTCAATTACTTCACTAATATCTATAAGACAAAAAAAGGCAGGGTGTATTATGTCGTTTATGATTATGCTTATAGCATAGATGAGGTATCGTCAAAGGTGAAGCTGATAGTGTTTTATAATCAAAGCTCGATCTGTAGCCCGTCATAGGCAAGCATCATGTTCTCGGGAAGTGTCTTGTTTACTATCTCCGCCTTTCCTATTGAGTGCCCTGTATGTGTAAACCACGCCTTCTTGACCTGTAATCGATTTGCAAGGTCGATGGCTTCTGAAAGGCAAAGGTGCGAATAGTGCTTCTTCACCCCTAACGCCTCAAGAACAAGGAACTCCACGCCATTGAGTTTCTTGAAGCTGGAATCGGGTAGGTCGCTTAAGTCTGTCAAATAAGCGAAATTGCCTATTCTGAAGCCGTAACTAATGAGGTTGTAATGGTGCATTAGAATCGGCGTTATAGTTAAGTCGTTGATTACTATCGGTGTATCTTCGTTGATGTCTCTGATACTGTAAGTGGGCGCACCGGGATATAGCTTGTCTTTTTCAACAAAGGCATAAGAATATTCGCGCCTGATTTCTTCTTGGGCCTCAGTGGAGGCGTATATAGGCATAGATGTGTTCTGAAGAAAATTGAATGACCTTACATCATCAAGACCTCCGATATGGTCTTTGTGCTGGTGAGTGATAAGTATTGCGTCAAGATGCTTCACGTTCTCTCGCAGCATTTGCTGGCGGAAGTCTGGCCCAGCGTCAACACAGATGGTTGTACGACTCGTCTGTATCAGAATCGACGACCTGAGACGCTTGTCCCTTGGGTCTAACGACCTGCATACTTCGCACTCGCACCCTATTACGGGTACGCCCTGAGATGTCCCACAACCTAATATTGTGACCTTCATGATATTACTTTTTTAGGCGGCAAATATACTATTTTTATCTTTAACAGTTGAAAACCATTACGCAAATAATATTTTATGTGTCAAAGAAAAAAGATATCGCAATTAAAAGAAAAATGTTATCTTTGCGAGTTTTATATTATCCATGAAGTCGATAGTAAAATACTTTAGAAAACGCGCCCTGATGCAATTCGTTGAGAAAAGGAAGTCCTGCATCATCCCGGATATAAATACATATCCGACAATAGCTGTTCTCATTGATCTTGACCAACTTGACCAAATCAATGTTGTAAAATCAAAGTTGTCTGAAAGGTTTATCATTAAGGAAATAAGGTTCTTCGCTATTGCAGACACCTTGCCCGAAAAACCTGGTCCTGATGCTCCTGTCTGCCTGTTGTCAAAACAGGATTTCCACTTCTGGGGCATAATGAAAGAAGAACGTAAGAAAGAAATCTCTCTCCTCTTCTATGATATCTTTCTCGACTTGTCAAATAATGTCGATGAACTGCTCGCTCATGATTATTTTATCACCGTCATCAAGTCATCAATGCGTGTTAACTTTGGCGGCTCCTTTAACTCGTTGTATGACATCGTCATCGATTCAAAGAAAAATGAGAACATGTTGTATAAAATTGACGTTCTGAACAAATATCTTAATATGCTTGGAGGAAAAAATAATGAAAAATAATCCTTTTGTAGGCACTGGAGTGGCTCTGATCACTCCTTTTAATGAAGATTTCACTGTTGATTACAAGTCTCTTGCAAATATCGTTGAATATTCTTTGCAAAATGGTGCCGACTTTTTAGTTGCTCTCGGCACCACCTCGGAAGCCCCGACTTTAACGGTTGAAGAGAAAAACAAAGTTGTTGACACTATCATTGATACCGCCAATCACCGTTGCCCTATTCTTCTTGGTTTGGGTGGCAATAATACTCAAAGCGTGATTGAAAATATAAAAAATCAATCCTTTGATGGTGTTGATGGAGTTCTAAGCGTTGTACCTTATTATAATAAGCCTAACCAGAATGGAATGTTTGCCCATTTTAAGGCCGTGGCTGATGCTTCTCCGGTGCCGGTGGTTTTATATAATGTGCCGGGAAGAACAGGCGTTAATATGCAGGCGGCAACAACAATAGCCCTATCCGATCATAATAATATCGTGGCAATAAAGGAAGCCTCCGGCAATATTCAGCAGATAATGGAGATTCTTCGCGATAAACCCTCAGATTTTACCGTGTTGTCTGGCGACGACGCTATAACTCAACCACTTATGTCTCTTGGAGCAACCGGCGTAATCTCTGTAGCCGCAAACGCTTACCCTAAACAGTTCTGCCAAATGGTCCACAAAATGTTAGATAATGTTTACTCGGAGGCTTTGTCTATCCATTACAGACTTCTTAAAATGAATGGGTTGCTGTTCGCAGATGGTAATCCCGCCGGTGTAAAGGCTCTTATGTCGCATATCGGCCTTTGTAAAAATGTCTTGCGACTGCCTCTCGTGCCCGTGTCCGATACGGTGCTTGAAAAGATTAAAAATGAATATCTTAATATAATGTAAATGCTTCTGTTATGAAAAAAAGATTTTTGTTTGTTATTTTGCTTCTTGTATCTGTATGTGTCTCGGCTCAGGAAAAGGACCTTGATGCAATGATGCAACAAAGAAATGAATATTATTTCTCTTTCAAATTGAATGCTGACGATGATCTCTCAAAAATCGCCCGTACAATTTCTGTCGATAAGGTTGATGGTGACGTGGTTGTTGCCTATGCTAACAACCTGAATTTCATGGAATTTAATAAGCTTGGTCATGATATTACCTTATTAACACCCCCGTCGTTGGTAGAAGAACATCGTATGTTTGACGGTAACAGCCGCGCTACTTACGAGTGGGACTCATATCCAACATACGAGGCTTATGAGGAGATGATGTTTGATTTCGCTCAAAATCACCCGGATAAGTGTGAAATCATCACTCTTGGAACATTGTCAAGCAATAGAAAAATCCTTGTGGCACATATTAATAATGGTGTGTCAGATGGTAAACCTAAATTCCTCTATACCTCAACAATACATGGTGATGAGACAACCGGCTATATCATGATGCTCAGGCTCATTGACTATCTCCTTGAAAACCAAACGCTTCCTGAGGTGCAGAATGTACTTGATAATATCGATTTGTTCGTCTGCCCTAACACAAACCCAGACGGTACTTATCATGGTGGTAATAATACCGTTAACGGTGCTACTCGAGCAAACGCACAAGGCATTGATATGAATAGGAATTTCCCCGATATGAATGACGGTCCTCACCCCGATGGTAATCCTTATGCTACTGAAACAGAATGGCTTATGGATTTTGCACAAAACTATCAGTTTACTATGGCAGCTAATTATCATGGTGGTGCCGAAGTCATGAATTATCCTTGGGACAACGAAACAGATCTTCATGTTGATGATGCTTGGTGGCAGCTGGTGTCACGTGAATATGCTGATTTGTGCCATCAGGTTAATCCTAATTATATGACTTTCAAGAATAATGGTATCACTAACGGTGCACAATGGTATATGATTGGCGGCGGCCGTCAAGATTATATGAACTATTATCACAAATGCCGTGAAGTCACTATTGAGTGCTCCGATACAAAATGCCCTTCTGGTAGCCAGCTCCCTAACTTCTGGAATATCAATAAGAACTCTATCTTCGCCTATATGAACCAATGCCTTTATGGTATCCATGGAGTGGTGACCGATATGAATACAGGTGCCCCAGTAAGTGCAACAATATCAATATCAAACCATGATAATGACTATTCTGTTGTCGAGAGCCAGATGCCTGCTGGTGACTTCCATCGTCCAATAAAAGGCGGAACTTATAATGTTGTTGTGACGGCTAACGGCTATTACCCTTTCCAGCAGACAGTCACTGTCGCCGATGGCCAGACTGTAGTACTTAATGTTGCCCTCGAACCGGGTGAAGGACTTATTGCCGACTTTAACGTTAGCTCAACAAATGTCGCTAATGGTGGGGTTGCTAATTTCACCGATGCCTCTTGGGGTATTGGTATTAACAGTTGGAGCTGGGAGTTCGAAGGTGCAGAACCTTCAACATCATCAGTCCAGAATCCTCAGGGAATAAGATATTCTGAAAACGGCGTCTTCGGTGTGCGCCTTACCGTTACAAACGAAAACGGACTGACAGACACTAAGTATGCCGAAGGTCTGATCACTGTAATGAACTCAGTAAATATGCACGCTGGTGAAGAGACGACATGCTCCTCTTTGTTCTATGATGATGGCGGACCAAACTCGAACTATAGCGATAATAGAAATTACACACTTACCTTCTTCCCTGATACTGAAGGTGCAAAGATAAAAGTCGATTTCCTTTCATTTAATACTGAATCGAATTATGACTATCTCAAAATTTATGACGGCACCTCGACATCATCGGCCATGATAGGCTCTTATACTGGCGGCAACAGCCCCGGTACTGTGGTCGCCTCTAACGCTCAAGGTGCCTTGACCTTTAACTTCACATCTGACTCGTACTCCTCGGAACCTGGCTGGGAGGCTGTAGTAAGCTGCTCCGGACTCCCACTCGAGGTGTATGCTCAAGCAGAATCCGACACCTTATGCCCCGGTGAATCTATGCATCTGAATGCTGTCGTGTCAGGCGGAAACGGCAACTTCACCTTTGACTGGTCGCCAAAGGAAAACCTTGACGACTTCTCATCAATGAACCCTGTGTTCACCGCCCCTGAAAACGGTGAGTTCACATACGTGGTGACCGTATCAGATGGAGAACAGACAAACTCTGCCTCGGTCTCCTTCTTCGTGGCGGACTGCCTCTCAACAGATGAGCAGCCCGAAATGGAGATAGGCGTCTTCCCTAACCCGTCATCATCAACCATTCAAATAATGCTCGACCATGAGTGCCAATATGTAGAAATATCTATGTTTAACAACTTGGGACAAATGGTTAAGGCTGTTGTTAACTCGACGGATATTAGTGTTGAAGACTTGGCTTCTGGCGTTTATCTCGTCCGTATCGATGTTGACGGCAAACAGTTCTTTAGAAAGATATTTGTGGAATAATTACTTACAATAAAAAACGATAATTGTCGTTATTTTGAAACTAAAAAATGCGTAATTTTGCAGCATGCTAAAAAATGGACTTCTAATATCGGCCTTGATTATTGTAATGTGTTGCTTTTCATGCAGCTCATACAATAAACTGTTGAAAAGCTCTGATTATGTGGCTAAATATAATGCGGCTATCTCATATTATGAGAAGGGCAATTATGATCGCGCTTTACAGCTGTTCGACCTGTTGCAAGTTCAATATAGGGGAAAGCCTGAAGGTGATACTATCTCCTTCCTCACCGCTGAATGCTATTATTATAAGGAGGACTTCCTCATTGCAAGCCATTATTATAAACGCTATGTTAGTAATTACGCATTCTCGGATAGGGCAGAAGATGCTTTGTACAAAAGCGCGATGTGTTATTATTACCTCTCGCCCAAAATCTCTCTCGACCAATCGGATACTTATACAGCCATCAGCGAATTCCAGACGTTCACCGACATGTATCCGAAGAGCCTGAAAGTACCCGAAGCTAACGCAAAAATCGACACCCTAAGGATGAAGATTGAAAATAAGGACTATAACACATGCCTCCTCTATTTCAAGATGGAAGAATTTCAAGCGGCTATCACCACCTTCGAGTCGTTCCTTAAAGAGTATCCTTCAACATCACACCGCGAGGAGATACTGTATTTTATGGTTATCAACTACTATAATTATGCGGAGAATAGCGTCACCTCAAAACAGCGTGAACGTTATGAACTCGCTCTGGAGAAATATAACACCTTGTGCTATGTGTTCCCCGAAAGCCCTTATATCAAAGAACTAACATCTATTGTGGATAAGATTAATCTGAAGTTAAATAAACAAAAACAAATAAATTAAGATGATAGATTTTAAAAAAGTCAAAACAGAAACTACTGCAATCACACGTCAGAAAGACCAGTTTTATGCCGGGACCGGTAACATTTATGAAACCGTGGCTATTCTTTCTAAAAGAGCTAACCAGATAGCAGCGGAAGAAAAGCAGGAACTCAACAAGAAGATTGAGGAGTTTGCTTCAAACAACGACAGCCTCGAGGAGGTCTTCGAGAATAAGGAGCAAATCGATGTCGCAAAGTTCTATGAGAGACTTCCAAAGCCTACACTTATCGCAATCGATGAGTTCCTTCACGATAAGATTTATTACCGTAACCCTAACAAGCAACACGAAGGAGACTTCTAATTAAGGAGGTTCGATGCTGGCCGGAAAGAAAATCCTTATCGGAATTACAGGTAGCATTGCCGCCTATAAAATTCCCCTTTTAGTGCGTCTCCTTAAAAAGGAAGGTGCTGAGGTTCAAGTTGTTATGACGGAGTCGGCAAAAGATTTCGTAACCCCTCTGACCTTATCCACTTTAAGCGGGCTGCCCGTGTTGTCGAAGGGTTTTGACGCTGAAACGGGACAATGGAACAGTCATGTCGAACTTGGATTGTGGGCTGACATAGTTGTGATAGCCCCGGCTACAGCGAACACCTTGGCGAAAATGGCTTGCGGAATAGCGGATAACTATCTCCTAACTGTTTGTCTATCAGCTAAATGTCCTATAATGTTTGCTCCTGCCATGGATCTCGACATGTACAGACATAAGGCAACACAAGATAATATCCGGACACTGATTTCTAGAGGAGCTCTCATGATTGCTCCCGCCTCCGGCGAACTGGCTTCCGGATTGTGCGGAGAGGGTAGGATGGAGGAACCTCAAGCTATTTTTAATAGAATTAGAGATTTCTTCCTATCAAAACATCGTTTCGCAGGGAAGAAAGTACTGATTACCGCCGGCCCGACATACGAGGCTATCGACCCCGTACGCTTCATCGGGAATCATAGCTCCGGACTGATGGGTGTGGAAATAGCACGCGCCTTCGCCGACCAAGGCGCAGACGTGACACTCGTGCTCGGCCCTTCCTCGGTCAGACCAGAAAGGAATAATATTAATGTCATACCCGTCACCTCGGCAAAGGAAATGTTCGACGCCACTACTGCGGCATTCCATAACTCTGATATCGCCGTGCTTTGCGCTGCCGTAGCCGACTTCAGACCGGAAACTGTTGCAGATCACAAGATTAAGAAAAACCCTGATGTAGATGTTCTCACCCTTAAACTTGTAAAAACTGAGGATATTCTGAAATGCCTCGGCCAACATAAGAGAGATAACCAACTTCTTGTCGGCTTCGCCTTGGAAACTAACAACGGCATAGAGAATGCTAAGATAAAACTGCATTCTAAAAACTTGGACATGATAGTGCTTAACACTATGAATGAACCGGGCGTCGGATTTAAATTTAATACTAACAAAGTCAGTATTATCACTAAAGATGATGCCGTGCTATCGTTTGAGAAGAAACCTAAAAACCAAGTGGCTCTCGATATTTTAAATGTTATCCATCAATCATTTACAAAATAAATTATGAAAAAGACCATTCTTTCACTCTGCATTCTGTTCCTCTGCCTGACAAATGTCTCGCTCGCACAAGAACTTAACTTCTCGGTGACTGTCAATTCAAAACAGGTGGCCGGCACCGACCAACGTGTGTATGAGGCCCTCCAAGAAGGAATGGTGAATTTCCTAAATAATAGAATCTGGACGAATGTGAAGTTCGAGGATTATGAACGACTTGAAGGCGCAATGGTTGTGACAGTGAAAAATAAATCCGGGAACACTATTAGCGCTGACCTTAATGTGGTTCTTCGCCGCCCCGTTTTTAAGTCGAACTATAATACTCCTTTGTTTAATTACATTGATAACGACTTCGTTTTCGAATACATCGAGTCGCAACCTATGGATTTTACAGAAAACTCCTTCACATCGAATCTTACATCAACTCTCGCATTCTATGCCTATTACTGTCTCGGTCTTTATTTTGACTCTTTTGGTCCTAATGGAGGTGACGCCTTCTTTAAAGCAGCAGAGGCTATTGTCACCGCCGCTCAAAGCGCGACAGAACCCGGCTGGAAGGCATTCGATGGAAATAGAAACCGTTATTGGCTACTCGAAAATATGACCAATACCGCCTACCGACCACTACGACAGTATTACTATGAGTATCACCGCCTTGGCCTTGATGTTATGGGAAATGGTAAAGTCGATGACGGAAGAACATCAATCACAAAGTCCCTCGACTGCGTGAAAAACGTCTTCAACACCAAACCAAACCTCTACTTCCTCCAAATCCTATGCGATACAAAACGTGACGAATGGAAAAACATCTATTCTAATGGACCTCAACAGGAAAAAACCAAGGCTGTGAACATCCTTCGTGATATTGATGCCTCTCACGCAGAAGAATATGAGGAAATACTTAATGCTAAACCTCGATTGTGATTCCTTATGCTGAGTCGCTTATTAATAAATAATTACGCTTTAATAGATTCATTGTCAATATCTTTTGATGATGGATTTAACGTTATTACAGGCGAGACCGGCTCTGGAAAGTCTATACTCCTCGGTGCGCTCGGCTTCGTAATAGGTGACCGCTCCGACTCTAATGTCATTATCGATGACTCAAGAAAATGTGTCGTAGAAGCCGAATTTATCTTTGATGATGACAGGTTTAAGCCATTCTTTGATAATTATGACCTCGACTATAGCGCGGAATGCGTGCTCAGAAGAGAACTGTCCCCATCAAAGAAATCCCGCGCCTTTATCAATGATACCCCGGTGACTGTTCAGCAACTTAAAGAACTCGGTGGCCAACTCATTGATATCCATTCACAACACGACTCGCTTCTTCTTACTAATCCTGACTTTCAACTGAATCTTCTCGATAATGCAGCAAATAATAGCAGCTACTTATCAGAATATTCCTCTCTTTACCGCTCTTTTATCAATACATCAAACGAACTGAAACACCTTGAGGAATTGAGGCGTAATAGCCTTGCTGAAGCTGATTTCCTTTCCTTCCAACTTGACGAGCTTAATAAGGCGAATCTTCAAGATGATGAATATGAAGAACTTACACAACGTATTGAACTTCTTGAGAATTCTGAGGATGTGAAAAATCTTCTTCTTCAGTCTGATGCTATTCTTCAGGAATCAAATGACTCGCTCATTAATCAACTGATTGAACTGAAGTCGGCCTTCGATCGTCTGAAACGTTATCTGCCTGTCGCCTCTTCCTATCTCGATAGGATAGAGTCTGTAAAAATAGAGCTAAAGGACATTGCCCGCGATATAGATGGGCTTCAAGATGACACACAGTTTGACCCTGACACACTTCAACTTCTTAGGGATAGATTCGATTTGATACAACGCCTGATGTTTAAACATCATGTTAATGATTATTCAGAACTCTTGACTATTAGAGATGAGTTGTCAACAAAAGTTAACTCGTTCACTACTATTGATGACACTATTGCTGTTAAATCTTCGGAACTTGAACAGGCAAAATCTCATTTGACAGCACTTGCAAAGGTTATTTCTGAAAGACGGTTGAGTGCGAAAGTGGATTTTGAGAATGATGTCACTGTTATCCTTCGACAACTTGCGATGCCACATGCGGTTTTTGTTGTCGAGTGTGTTGAGACTGACTCTCTGTGCGCTACAGGTAAAGACAAGGTGCGGTTTCTGTTCTCCGCTAATAAGGGGGTCCGCCCAGAGGAGATGTCTCGTGTGGCTTCCGGCGGCGAATTGTCCCGACTGATGCTGGCCATAAAAAGCGTTGCCGCTAAATCCAAATATTTGCCAACATTGGTCTTTGATGAGATAGATACCGGCGTGTCTGGCGAAGTGGCCTCCAAACTTGGCGACATAATGAGGACTATGGGAAAAACACTACAGTTGTTCTCAATCACTCATCTTCCTCAAATTGCTTCAAAAGCTGATAATCATTTCTTTGTATATAAAGATAACTCAAATGCCAAAACCCATTCCTGTATCAAGCAGCTGTCTTATCAGGAAAGAGTGTCTGAAATCGCTAAAATGTTGAGCAATGATAGCGTGTCAACTGAAGCGTATAGGGCAGCAGAAGTACTGCTTTCTTGTTGTCGCAAATAATATCAATTCTTTCTTTTCGTTATTTAATTTTTAGTGTTATGCAGAGACCATATATCTTTTATTATACTGTTAACCTGATACTCTTAGTGACGCATCTTTATGGCGGTTTCCTGAAATTATTTTACAGACCTCGACAATATAAGGATAATTTTAAAAAATATTACCCAGGTAACAGCCTGATGGTCCTTTTCTATCTTGTTCAGATTGTTGAACTGCCGTATCTTATTAATATTCAATCACCTGCCGCATTGTTGTATGTTAATGGAATCACTTCCATGATTTTCCCGTTATTCTTGTCTTCTATTGTGAAAGTTTATTTCTTCAATAATAAATTTGAATTAAAACAATTCCTTATAAAGGGAATACCTGTTTCTCTGATGCTCCTGATAATGCTTCCTTTTGCTTTCGGACTGGCGGAACTAACACCTAATATCAGAAATATTTTAATAATATTGATTACTTTATTCACTTTCTTTTATTGTGTTGACCTGTTGCTTTCTACTAATAAAGTTAAAAAAATTAGTAATGAAAGAAACGATATGGAGTTTTCGAACGAATCGGATTTTATCTCTATGACATTGCCTTATAGCAACGTTACTTTTTTTTCTAAGGTGGTTCTTTGGATTCCGATGTTCTGCTGTATTATTGGATATTTAGTGTTTCTTGCTGATAATCAATTGTTAAAGATGTTTAGAGATGTCATGTGGATTGTTTTCAACTCTCTTGTATGTATTAACATACTTGACCCTTATTGGCGTATCGTTGAGTTAAACGAGTCATTGGAATCTCGCTCTGAAGCTGAAATAAAAGAATTGAAAGTTGAATCAAATAAATATTCGGAATTGATGATGAAAATGGAGGCGAAACTAATAGATGATAAACTGTTCACCGATGCCAACCTTTGCGTTGATGACCTCGCCTCGATAATGGGTACTAATAGAAGGTATATTTCCGAGGCTATTCGTGAAAGCAAATGGGGCTCATTCTATAATATGATTAATACTTTTAGGGTTGATTACGTAATCGAGCTTATGAAACAAAACCCTCATGCAAAATTAGAAAACCTCGCTATTGAATCTGGATTCTCTTCGGCAAGTATGTTGTCGAGGATTTTTAAACGGTTGAAAAATCAATCTCCAAAAGATTATTTGAAGATTATTGGTTGAAAGTAAAGGATTTTTCTTTAAAATCAAGAAAATTGCTTTAAAATAATTTTTTTTGTTCGTTAAAGTAAAGAATTGTTTGCTTATAAGAATGCCGTTGGTTGATATTATCCATATCTTCGCATAACGATTTTAGCAATGATGGAGGTTTTGCATACGGTTATTATTAACCCCCTGTGCATTAAAAGAGGTTGAACAAACAACCTCTTTTTATATTTTTGTCCTTCCAATTTTGACCAATCTCATCTTTCTCGGTGCCGCTTTGTCTTCTTTACCTTTATTACAAGATTATTGTTTGGTAAAGCAACTTGTTGTACTTGTCAATGTTAAGATTTTTGAGAATTAGGCTTGAGATTCTTGGTCAATTGGTTTTGTGATGAGGCTGCGTTATTGCTCTCCCTTGTTGATTTTGATAGGAATTGTTGTTGGTATTTCCACAGTCTTTTGATTATCAATGGTTGTAATATTACTTGGACACTGATGATAATATTTCGCCCCTTGCTTCTGCCGGTTCGTTGGTGGGTTTGTTTGTTGATGGGAACGGCAGGCAAGGGGCGAAAAGTCGTTGTTTGATATTGCTTGTTGATTAACTGTTAAGGTGCTTGTTTAGGAATTCTTCCATTGCTAAATAGAACTCAAATTTGTTCTCCTCGTTGCTAAACCCGTGACCTTCATTGTCTTTGACCATGTAATCCACTTCTATGCCTCGTTTCTTAAGGGCTTCAACCATCTGGTCGGATTCGTTTTTGTTAACTCGCGGGTCGTTCTTGCCTTGTGCGATGAAAAGTGGTGCCTTGATTTTATCTACATTGAAAATTGGGGAGTTGGCTTGCATCATTTCTCTGTCTTCTTCCGGATTTCCCACCATATCGTACATCATTTGTAGAAGTGGTTTCCAGTAAGGAGGAATCGTCTTCATGAACGTAAAGAGATTGCTAACTCCTACATAATCAATTGCGCACGCATATAAATCGGGAGTTTTCGTTATTCCGCATAGTGTTGCATATCCTCCGTAGCTTCCTCCATAGATGGCTATTCGTTTTTTGTCGGCTATCCCTTTGTCTATCAGCCATTTCACACCATCGGTGATGTCGTCTTGCATTGTTTGTCCCCATTGTTTGTATGATAACTCCTTGAATGCTCGCCCATAACCTGTGGAACCACGGAAGTTCATTTGTAAGACCGCATAGCCTCTGCTTGCGAGGAACTGTGTCTCTGCGTTAAACCTCCATACATCTCTTGCCCAAGGACCGCCATGAGGGTTTACTACGACAGGCAGATTCCTTGCTGTCTCCATTGTCATTCCGCACGGAAGTGTTAGATAAGACTCGATTCTTAACCCGTCACGCGACTTGTATTCAACGGGAATGATTGTTCCCATTTCTTCTTCTTTCAGCCATGGCTTTGTGTCTGCTATCTTTTCAATAGTGTCGTATCTATTATCGCAGTCCGACAGTTTCCTGTAGATGTAGTATGAACCGGGATTTTTGTCGCTGTATGCATAGATTATCATTGTCTTTTCTTCTCTGTCCCAATCGGTTATGGAATAATTGTACGATTGTGGCAGATTTTTTTCTATGAATTCGTTTGTTGTCTTGAATCCATCATCAAAGAAATGTCGTATTACTTTGTCGTGTCCTGTACAACTTGCTGCGAGTAATTTTTTGTGCGCTTCCGAATACGACAAGCCGCTGCAGTCATAAACAGGATGTTCAAATAGTGTTACAATTTCTTCGCATGTAGATGGATTCATCATTACCAAAACCGATTTGTCGCGCTTGATGTTTGAACAGGCAAAAACATTTTGATTATCTGGTGCGAAGGCTATAATATTTATTTCGTCCTTATAATTCGTTGTGATGACCTTTCGGAATGGCTCGTCTTCATTGTCGCGATATAGAATCGAGGTGTTGACACCGTCTTCTATTGTGTACGCGATACGAACTGCACCTTTATGGTCTGTCTGGTAGCCTTGAATGTTGCCGGGATTCTCGCAAACTAACTGTTTCGTCCCTGATTTCAGGTTCAGTCTGTATAGGTCAAAAATCTGTTTGTTACGTTCGTTGGTGGAGATAAGTATCTCATCTTCATTGTCTTTCAGAATATCCTCTATCTGTGTCACGCTGTTTTGTGGAGTATATTCCTTGAAATCGCTTCCGTCTAATTTCACACCGAAGAGTTGGTAGTTCTCGTCTCCGCCGCTGTCTTTTAGGAATATGATACGCTCGTTGTTAGCCCATGCGTGCCCTCCGATGTTTCTTTCCGTCTCTGATGTTATCCTTATAGGTTCGCCGCCGTCCACACTCTGAATGAATACGTTCAATCGGCTCTTGTATGGCGCCATGAACGAGTAATATTTCCCGTCAGGGGAGATTCGGTACTGGATTCTCTCCGAGTTGCGGAAAAAATCCTGTACCGTATATCTCTTCGTGGCTTCTGTTTTAGTTTCTGTCATAGTTTATTAACATTGAAAATTGTCAATCTTTATTTACATTGTTAAAAATAATTAGTATCTGAAAATATTATCATATTTTAACTCTGTGATTTTACCTATTTTCTCAAGCTCTTTCATGTTTATTGATGATTTGTTGCCTGACATCATTATCACTATCGGTCTGTTACGAATGTGCTTTTTATAGAAATCTTCAACATCATCATAACTTGTGTTCTTGATAATATTTGTTGTTTCAATTCTTGGGTCATGGTCGTAACCTCTTTCAGTCCAATGGCTTACAGTGCTTGGAATATTTCTGAAGCTGATGTAGTCGGCTGCTCTCGACATGATTAGGGCTTCTTTTGCAGCATTGAATTTCTCAATACGTTTTGGCATTTCAAGAATCAAGCTGTTCATCGCTGTTATTCCTTCGTTGGTCTTATCCGCCTGTGTGCCAAGGAATGTGTAAAGATAACCGGGTTTCCTGTTGAGATAGTCGGTTCTGAAATATCCGTATGCCGTGTATCCTAATGAACGTAATTCTCTAATCTCTTGGAAAACAATCGAATACATGTCTGTTCCGAAATACTTGTTATATACTTGGCAGATGGCTTCTTCTTCCATGTTCAGTTTGTCGCTGGAGATATATGTGTAAATGTTACTCTGTCTGAATTTGCTATTATGAGCGATAAATATCTGATTTTCGTCATATTGCTTTTCAATGAGATATTTCTTTTCTGATTTGTTAACATTTTCTTTGATTATGTTATGCTTGATGAGCATGTCGATTACTTCTTGTGTGTCGGTGTTACCCACAAATTCTATAACTCCGTTGTTATCAAAGGCTTTCTTGATTTCCTCGATGATTTCTTCTCCGTTGCGCTTGCTCCATTTCTTGATAGGTGACTTTGACAAGTATTTTGAGTTCTCTCCATAAAGCACCGCGTTTAATACGGCTGAGCCCCAAGTTCCGGCATCACCTGCATCTGCTTTATTATCAATCTGTTCCGATTTTGCAATCAGTTTCATCTTGCTAACATCGTTTGAAGGTGATGTTATTTTTTCTTCACATAAGGCGAGTATCTTGTCCAAGTCTTTATCGAATCCCTCGATAGTGATGTTTGTTGTGCTGTTTTCGGTGGTGAAGGTTATCTCTGCCCCTAATTTCGCTAATTCGAGTTCAAATTCCTCAAAAGTCTTGTTCTCAGTGCCTTGCATGTTGAAATAGTTAACTGCTCTTTCGAGATCCGGGTCGTTGAGTGTACCGTAGTTGAATTTGATAGAAAGGCTGAATATTTCATTATATGGATTCTTGGTCGAGAACATGTTGAAGTTGTCGTTGATTTTTGTAATCTCCACGTCCTTACCAAACTCTATGATTTGCGGTGTTACCTCTGGGACTGTCTGATTTTCAATCATTAGAGCGAAGTCTGATTTAGCCTCGGTGTTCTTCACCTCTATTGGTTTCCAATCTGGCTTGTTTACTTTGTCTTTCTCTGGGAATCCTGTTTTTGAACGTATGTCTATATAGTTATCGTTAAGATATTTATTAGCGATAGCAACGATATGTTCTTTCGTCATATTCTTAATACGTTCTGTATCAGCAAGATAATCCTCGTAAGTTTTTCCTTGTGATTCGAGTTCGAGGAACAGTTCCGAGATGGAGTTTATTGTTTCAGTTTCTTTCATTCTTTCTTTTAGGAAGCTCATCTTTGTTGCCTCGAACAACTCGTCGCTGAAGTCGCCATTTTTCAGTTTGTTTAAAGCATCGAATACATATTTCTGGGCTTTTTCATGCGATTGGAAGAGAAGGTTTGGCATGTACATGAGCATTATTGAGCCTGCGTCTTCGAGTGATAATGGTGCTAATATCGCTCCCATGTATTTGCCGTCGAGCAAGTCTTTGTCGGCAATACCTGAGCTTCCGTTGCTGAAAATCAACGACATCATCTGTAGTGCTAAGTTGTCTTCGTTGTGATTGTCGGTTCCTTTAAATATTAAGGTTCCCATTTTTATAGGTGTCATCTTGACGTTTCTCACTATTTTGCTGTCGTATTTTGGGAGCTGGTATTCCGGCTGCTGCGGTATTTCTCCGCTTCTCCACACTCCGAATTTCTCTTCAACCAAAGGTATTGTCTTTTCAGTGTCGAAGTCGCCAACGAGGATGAGTGTCATGTTGTTAGCAACATAATATGTGTTGAAAAACTCGCGCATCCTTGTTGGCTGTGGGTTCTTTAGGTGTTCTGTGAGCCCTATTACAGGTCTTCCGTATGGGTGGTCGCCTGCCGCCTCTTTTAGTGCGTAGTTGAAGAACTCCATCATCGGTGTGTCACCATACATGTTCTTCTCCTCATATACGGTCTCAAGCTCACTTTGGAACAGACGGAAGACTGGGTTACGGAAACGTTCCACATAGACGTCTATCCATTTTTCTAACTGATTGGAAGGGAAGGAGTTAAAGTAAATTGTCATGTCTTGTGTGGTCCCGGCGTTTAGATTTTTACCTCCCATTTTTGTTAAAATAACATCAACCTCGTTTGGAATGGCGTATTCAGCCGATGCAATGGATAACTCGTTGATTTTCCTTTGAATGGCGGCTCTCTCCGCCTCGTCTTTGGTGTCGTGTAGCTTGTTGTACATCATGTCGATGCTGTCGAGATAAACCTTCTCGGCCTCCCAGTTTGTAGTGCCGATCTTATCTGTGCCTTTAAACATGATGTGTTCAAAATAATGGGCCATTCCTGTTGCATCTAAAGGGTCGTTCTTGCTTCCTGCATGAACATATACCGTTCCGTAAATCTCTGGTGCTGAATGGTTTTCGCACATTACCACCTTTAACCCGTTTTCAAGGTAGATGGTTTTTACTTTTAATCCTGACTCCTGCGCTTTTGCTACGTTCAGGCATAGCATTGTTACGATTAATAATAATGATAACTGTCTCATATTGAATGTGTTTTCTTGTTTTTCATTGAAATAGTGTAGAGGCACAGCGTATCGTGTCTCTACACTCCCGTTTAATATTATTTACCCTTTTTTTGTTCGTTGTGAAGCCTGATGAACTCCTCGTCGCTGATATTATAAAGGCTCATCTTTTTGAATATCTCAGGGAGTTCTTGGTTTATGAACAGCTCTCTCTGCTCGGAGAGAATGTTTGCCTTGGCGTTCTCGCACACATGGAAGCCTATTCCACGCTTGTTGGCGATAATGCCTTTGTTTTGCAACAATTCAAATGACCTCATGATAGTATTAGGGTTCACTCCCAGCTCGACACCGAGTTCTCTTACCGACATTATTCTGTCTCCCTCGTTGTATTTCCCGCTGATGATGCACTCACTAATATGGTCGTATATCTGTAAGTATATCGGCTTGTGTCCGTTAAAATCCATAACTAATATCTCTGTTTCTTGATTTTAAAATAGGTTCCTGCAAATAATCCAATTGTTATTACACTAATTGAAATTGTTGCAATGTAATAGCCATTTGTTATTGCCGAAATAATCCATTGAACAATAGCGTCGTCATCGAGGCCGTTGAAAAATTCTTCCATTCTTAAAGTAAGCTTGATAGTGACAATAAGAGCAATTATTGATATAATAAGCATGACACCAATGGTCTTCGTTGTCTTGTGTTTCTTGAAAATCATATTTCCAAGCATGAAGACAGATGATATAAATAATACCTTTAATATCTTTATGAGGATAAGTCTGTTTATTGTGAACAGCCTGTAAATGTCTTCAAAATAGATGGCATATTGTGGGTCAACTTCATTTTGTGAAAAAGCTTGTTCAATTAAATCTTTGAAAACGAATAAGTTGTTTGTAAGGAATCCTTCATAAGGGTTCTTGCAGGGGATAAGGACGAGAAGCGTGTCTATAATTATTGAGCCTGCCCAGAATATTATTGGCGTTACAATAATGCAATAGAAAAACATGCTTATGAACTTCTCAAGCGATGAGGCTGGCATGGTGGCAAAGCCTATCCCTTTGCGCGGGTCGTTGCAGTCGCGGTAAATGCGTGCGGGTGCAAGTATCATCGTTATTGAGGCAATAGTGCTTAGTATCGAATATCTTGAAATTCCCGTCTGCCCGATTTCCGCTGAGATATAGTTGATGAACCATATTCCTATCGGAATGCCAAACATGATGGCAAGTGTTAATCCGAATTTATGATAGAAAGTGTATCCGTCATGTTTGATAACTTTCCATAATCTGTTGATATTTAGTGTGTTGTTCATTTCATTAAAGTTTTTATCTGTTCCTTATTTCTCATCACTGCGTTAAATAACGCCTCAATATTAATATTGCTTTCCAAATTATTTATGTTTGGAATCACATTGATGTAGCCACCCGGAAGCAACTCTGAATAATAAGCGTGTGGGTTCTGCTCGTGGCTGTAGTCGAAGTATATCTTCTGTGTAATGTTGCTGACGCTGGAATTTAGTAGCACCTCGTCATGGTCAAGTATTACGATTGGGTCGATGAGGTTCTCCACGTCTTTCACCTGATGCGTTGATATTATTATTGTGGAATCCTCTTGGCAATGTTGTAATACCACTTTCCTGAATTGTGCTTTTGAAGGAATGTCAAGCCCGTTTGTTGGCTCGTCAAGAAGGAGGTACGTTGTCCGTAACGACAGTGCCGATGCTAACAAGGCCTTCTTTCTCTGCCCGTATGATAATGAGCCGAATTTCTTTGATGAGTCAACTTCAAGCTCCTTGCATAGCGTGTTGAATAAATCGTGGCTGTAGTTAGGGTAGAACATTCCTATACTATTAATGTATTTTTCGGGTGTGGTGTCGTAGAACACAACCTCTTCTGGAAGGTAAAAGATTTTCTGTAAAAACTCCGGCTTCCTCTGGAAAGGTGTAAATCCGTCAATCTCACATTCCCCCTTGTCCGCTTTTTGTAATCCGCACATTAGTTTTAACAAGGTGGTCTTTCCAACTCCGTTCTCACCTAACAACCCGTAGATGTTGCCATTCTCAAACTCTAAGCTGATGTTGTTGAAGACTTTGGCATTCTTGTAACTGAATTCTAAATTGTTAATTCTTATCATATTTTAATCTGTTTGTTTCTCGTGTATTAGTTGACTAATACACTGCAAAAATACAATGTTTTTTTTATTCAGCAAGAAAAATATTCTTTTTTTTGAAAAAAAGTTTGAGATGATTTGATGATAAGGTGTAATATATTGATATATAATGTGTTAGTGTTGAGAGATATTATAAATTGTCTTGTGTATTATGCACAGGGCGCGCATTTGATGTTAAGATTTTTGAATACTTCTAAGTATTAATAATAGGTGTGTGAGAGCAT
>SAMEA3663283__coassemble_885_pt1 | contig 31694 bp, 25 predicted proteins | sample SAMEA3663283__metabat2_low_PE_020 | metagenome-assembled genome bin SAMEA3663283 (sample SAMEA3663283) | pig gut metagenome | biome: pig gut; feature: pig-associated habitat; material: faeces | place: China | collected 2013
AAAACACGAAAAGGGTAATGGTAAAGCAAAAAAAAATCGGCTATTCGCCGATTTCTGTTTTTCGTGCCCATGAGAAGACTCGAACTTCCAAGAGCGTCCGCTCACTACACCCTGAATGTAGCGTGTTTACCAATTTCACCACATGGGCTTTGCGTGGAATTCTTGGGTTCTTAAGTGCCCAGGACAAGAGTCGAACTTGCACGACGCATTCGTCACTACCCCCTCAAAGTAGCGTGTCTACCAATTTCACCACCTGGGCATTCATCTTTGAATGTTAAAGAACGTTAATTTTGTTTGAACTCCGAAGTTTATTTCCTTTTATGATCAGGCTTCTTTGTTCCTTTCAAAGACGATGCAAAGATACGCTTTATTTCAATACGTGCAACACATTTTCTATATTTTTTTTAATTTTTTTTTCAAAAAAAGCATAACATGTTAATACTTAATTATTTTCATAGACATTTTTTTTGAATCGTTTGATATTCCGACAATATATACGCCAGCGCCAAGTTCTGACAGGAAGGTATCCAATTCATTATTATCACGTTGAATATCATTAGAATACAGACATTTCCCCACACAATCGAACACTTTGACATTACAAAGGCCTTCGACGCAAATTTTAGAGAAAATCACGCCATTTGATGGATTTGGGAAGATTTTTATCATTGAATTTGGGTCATCTGACAGTTCATCGATAGAGAGAATAGCGAGGGCTTTCATTGCGTCGGGGATGCCGTAGCCGTAATTATTATCTGGGTTATTCGCTTTATCGGCAGATTTTCTGAGTGCGTCTCTTACTTCTACGGGGTTCTTATTAGGCATAGCCTGCATAAGGCAAGCGGTGATACCGGCCATGACGGGTGTAGAATAGGAAGTGCCGGCGCCAGCCACGAACTGGTTATTTGTTGAAGTGGTGACATATATTCTTTCGCCTTGGGCCATCACGTCAGGTTTGATACGACCGTCGTAGGTAGGTCCCACGGAGCTGAAAGAAGAGCGGACGCCATAGTCATTGACGGAGCCAACTGTTAGCACATTCTCAGCATCGGCAGGTGCTCCAATCCAGTGCCACGAGAGTTCGCCATCGTTGCCGGCAGAGTTGACACACATGATTCCCCTTGAAGATGCTATCTCTGCTCCTACGGTTATTACACATGTATTGCCATCAAGGTCAGAATAAGAGTGGTTCCATGATGAATAATCAAAGTCAACGTATGAGAGCGATGTGCTGATGACATCTACGCCGAGGCTGTCAAGATGTTCGGCTGCCGACACCCAGTTATACTCCTCTATTAGTGTCTCTGTCCTCGGATTCTCAGTCTTACAAAGGTAGAATGTAGCGTCAGGAGCAGTGCCTACATACAGGTCAGGGAGTTTCCCGGCAATAAGCCCCCACACCGAGGTGCCGTGAACAGTGCCGCTATACACCGTCTCATGTCCAACGAAGTCCTTTGTCCCGAGAAGGCGTCCCTCGTCACGCACCGCATCGAACAGTTCCAGCTCATCGGCGCCAGAGAAGCCTCCATCACAAACTCCTATTAATATTCCGCTGCCCGTATATCCCGCCTCATGAAGGCCAATGCCGTTCAGCTGCTCTATCTGGGTAAGGGCGTATCCATAATAATCAGACTTCACCTTATTAATATTAGTCTCTGCAATCATCGACATGTTCTCCACAACGAACTTGTCCTGAAACTCGGCGCGTCCCGGCTCCTCCTCAAAACGACGCATCGACTCCACAAACGGAAGGTCCTTCAACTTCTCCAAGACAATGTCATCAAGAACCTCAACCGTCACGCCATTAAGCCATTTCGACGGGTTCAACAACCGTGCGCCGCAGCCCGCCACAGCGTTAAGATAACTCTCATTCACAGGAATATCAAGCTCGTCAACCGCAACGCCGTACCTCGCCCTGCGCTCAATAGCCCTCGGACTAAGGAACTCCCTCGGACGGTCAACGCTATATGGAGTGCCATCTTTATCAGTGAATTGAACCCAATAGCAGTTAGGAGAAATCTGCGCACACGCCGCTCCGTAAAGCGAAAACAGCAAAACAAGTAAAAAAAACTTTCTCATATTTATATTTGAATGGTTGTTGCAAAAATACGATTTTTTTTAGAAAAAAGTATTAATTTTGCAGTCTAAAAAAAATAATGATGCGAATCGATATTATCACCATATTTCCAGAGATGTTCAACGGTCCTCTCACCGAGTCTATCGTCAAGAGAGCCATCAACAAAGGGCTTGTTGAGATACACACCCACAATTTGCGGGATTACAGCAGCGACAAGCACAAACGCGTTGACGACTACCCTTTTTCGGCCGGAGCCGGGATGGTGATGATGATTGAGCCTGTTGACAACTGCATCAAGCAGCTGAAAGAGAAGAACGACTACGACGAGATCATCTACATGAGCCCTGACGGAGAGTTATTGACACAACCTGTTGTAAATCAGCTATCTTTAAAAAACAACATCATAATATTGTGCGGACATTACAAAGGTATTGACGAGCGTATCAGAGAGCACCTCATCACAAGGGAAATATCTATTGGCGACTACGTCCTTTCCGGAGGCGAGTTGGCAGCGGCCGTACTTACCGACAGCATTGTCCGGCTAATTCCGGGAGCATTATCCGACGAGACATCAGCACTGTCCGACTCATTCCAAGACGGCTTGGTCTCACCCCCAGTCTATACAAGGCCGAGAGAATACAACGGATGGGAAGTTCCGAATATACTTTTGTCAGGCAACGACAAAGCGATAAATGAGTGGAAATTCCAGCAGGCATTGGAACGAACAAGACTCAGAAGGCCAGAGATGTACGAAAATTACAAAAAAATAAAATAAATGTTTTGTATATACGAAATTTTTGTATATTTGCACGTTTTTTTATAGGATTTGAATAAAGATAAAAAATTATATCAGAAATGAAGAACGCGTTAATCCAATTCGTTGAAGATCAAGTACAAGTAAAAGATTTTCCACAGTTCAAGTCAGGTGACACTATCACCGTTGCTTATAAGATTGTTGAAGGAAACAAGGAACGTTTACAGAAATTCCAAGGTGTAGTGTTGCAACGCGCTGGCGAAGGATGCCAAGCTACTTTCACAGTAAGAAAGATTTCCAACAACATCGGAGTTGAAAGAATTTTCCCTATCGCCGACCCAATGATTGACAGCATTGAAGTCAACAAGAAAGGTTCAGTGCGCAGAGCACGTATCTACTACCTCAGAGGTTTGCGCGGCAAGAAAGCAAGAATCAAGGAAGTTATTCGTAAGAAAGAAAATTAATCGAAATCCTATTCGAATAGAAAAGCACCTTATTAATAAGGTGCTTTTTTTATGCCCGCTCATCACACATCTTCTCAAAAGGAGAATCAGGCATCCTCTCCCCTATCAATGATTCATACTACAGCCCAAAGTATTGCCTACCGCACATAACAATAATACAAACATCTGATAATGAATCAGATACCCATTCCACTCAAACTATTATTAAAGCATTGCCGTTCATTAAGAACAAATTGTCTTAAATATTATTAGGTATGAAGACAGGATTGGGGGCGCTGTTCCTGACTTCCATTGTTAGAGTCTGACAGCAGAAACTACAAATCAGAAAGTCGTTGTCGGACAACTTCAAAGGTCGCTATGCCTGTTGCCACGCCTACGTTAAGAGAGTCGATATCACCGGGCATCGGGATAACGAGATGTTTGTCGGCACGTTTGAGATACGACTCGCTGATACCGTCCTCTTCCGAGCCCATAATGAAAGCGATAGGGCCTTTAAGGTCGGCATCCCAGACACGTTCTCTGCCTTTTTCGGAAAAAGCGACCACCTTCAGGCCGCTTGCCTTCAAGAAATCGATAGTATCTTTAACATTATTCACGCGACAAACATTTATCAGGGACAGTGCGCCGGCGGAAGCCTTCATAGCGTCGCCATTAATCAATGCGCTGCCCTTGGCCGGAATGACGACAGCATCGACACCGGCAGCGTAGCATGTCCTCGCGATAGCGCCGAAGTTCCTCACATCGGTCACACGGTCGAGAATCACCACGAAAGGATTCCTTCCTTCCTCATAAACCATAGGCACCACCTCTTCAATTATCTGATAAGAAATCGGGCAGACGAAAGCCACAATCCCCTGATGATTCTTCCTCGTAAGACGGTTCAACTTCTCCAACGGCACGAACTGCACAGGCACATCGTGCTCTCTTGCATAACGCACTATCTCCGTTATCTGCGGCGAGCGCAATCCAGACTGGACAAAGACCTTCTCCAACTCCTTTCCCGCCTTTATCACCTCTTCCACCGGGTGAACTCCGAAAACCATGTTCGTATCTTCCTTCTTTTTATTTGTTCGCTCCATGTATTTATTAGTTTAAGCAGTGAAAATCACCGACATAGATTAAAAATCAAGTAAACACAAAAATATTAATTTTTTAAATATCATCATTAGTAAAAAAAATATATTTTTGTATTCGTATAATCCAATATTTTTACAATGAAAACAGCCATGAGAAACACCATCTTTTTTGTTTTAATAATATTAGGTATCAACTGCTTTGCACAGACAAGGCCGGCGGGTCCTGTCTCAGGAGAGAGTCTGACGAAGCAAATATTACAAAACCACCTTGTATATCCGGAGGAGGCTTTGAATGCGAGAAAAGGCGGAAAGATTACGGTATATTTTGACATTGACGAGAACGGTGTCGCCTCAAACCACAGGGTCAATGAAGCCTTTGACGAGCAGTGCGCACAAGAGGCGATACGATTAGTAAGGCAGATAGAGTGGTTGCCAGCCCTGCAGAACTCAAGGGCGGTGAAGTCGGAAGGCGAATACACAGTGGTTTTCTCACCCAAAAGCTACGCCAAGGCAGAAGCAAAGAACCCAAGGCTGCATCTTCCGGAGTCGGAGTATAAGGCACAGAGTACCAACGACATATACGAGGGTAAACAGCTTTTCGTTGCGCCACGGCCATATTTCTCAAACCCACAGGTGACGATGGCGGCATACCTTCGCACCGAGCTGAGATATCCGGAACAGGCAAAGCAGTTCGAGATTGAAGGCACGGTAAAGCTCAACTTCATCATTGAGACAGACGGCAGGGCATCAAACATCGTAATAGAGAACAGCGTTGGGGGCGGATGCGACAACGAAGCCATAAGGCTGATAAGCAACGTCTTATGGACTCCGGGCGTAAAGAACGACAGCCTTGTCAGAACAAGGACAAGCCAGGAAATAACGTTCAAGATAGGCGAACGCAACTATTACGACGGCAACGCTTATTAAGAAAAAATATTCATCAACAAATAATAATCTTAAATTTACAAAATGAAAAAATTATTTTTACCATTACTTGCAATGCTACTTTCAGCAAACATGGCATTAGCACAAGACGCCGAAAAGGCAACTTCAAAATGGACACACGGCGGCAACTTCGGGATTAATTTCGCGCAAAGCTACTTCAACAACTGGGCAGCCGGCGGACAGAACACCGTCAACGGATTGAGCATTTTGAAATACAGCGTGGATTTCGCAAGAGACAACTCAAAATGGGAGAATGACATAGACCTTCAACTCGGCTACAGCTTCTATGACTTGGACAAAAAGCCTATCAAGACAGACGACAAGATTTTCATCAGCTCATTGTACGGCTACGATGTCATAAAAGACAAGCTGTTCATCACGAGCAACCTCACCCTGCAGTCACAATTCGCTAACGGTTACGACTACAAGACTGACAGCACCAACAGTATTTCAGGTTTCATGTCACCCGGATACGTCACGTTAGGCGTTGGTGCTCAATGGGTGCCGGCATCATGCCTTTCAATCAACTTCGCACCAGTAACGGGAAAACTCACAGTGGTGAGAGACCAGGCAATCGCTGACCAAGGCAATTATGGGATGAGACCAGCAGAATACACATACAATGCCGACTCCGTGCTCGTGAAAGCTAAAAACGGCAGCAACGTCAGATGGGAGCTCGGTCTCCAAGTGACTGCCAACTTCAAGTATGAAATCTTCAAAAACGTCACCTTAAGCTCAAAGTTAGTAGCATTCTACGACTACATGCAAAAGTCAAGCGACCTGAACGCATTAGGCGAGAGATACGGGTGCCCATTTGATTTCGACTGGGACAACTCACTGATATTAAAGGTGAACGACTGGCTCAACTGCAACATCACGGCAAGGCTGCTCTATGACGAGGACATTATGCCTACTACAGGGAAGAACACCTTCTTCCAGTTCAAAGAGGTGTTAAGCGTTGGCATATCCTACAGAATCCCTTAATAATGAAGAAGATAGGAGTTTTGTCAGACACTCACGGATGGTTAAATCCAAAGGTCTTTGAGTTTTTCAAGGACTGTGACGAGATATGGCATGCAGGCGACATCGGTTCCACCGATGTCGCCCAATTACTTTCTTCGTTCAAGAGACTACGCGCTGTATATGGAAATATAGACGGACAAGAAATAAGGCTCTCATACCCCAAGACACAGATTTTCAACATAGAAGGTCTCAAAGTGGTGATGACACACATAGGAGGATACCCCAACCACTACGAACGCGGAATCAAGGAGCTGCTATTGCTTGAGAGACCGGACATCTTCATCAGTGGGCACTCTCACATCTTAAAGATAATGAACGACAAAGAGTTAGGGCTACTGCATATCAACCCTGGCGCAGCAGGAAAACACGGATTCCATCAGATGGTGACAATGGTGAGATTCATAATTTCCGGCAGCGAGATAAGTAATATGGAACTGTATGAATGTAGCAGGAAATACATTCTGACTCAAGACAATAACTAACAATTATTCAACCAATTAACCAGAGACATCCCCTATCCTACAAAAAAACCGGACACTCAAAAGAGAATCCGGCAAAATTCAAAAACTAAAATGTAAAAACTATGAATTATCTAAGCCTGTCAACTGAGTTGAGCAGGTCGATATCTTTTTTAACTCCACGTATCGCGAGAAGGCTGAAAACCATACTTAAAACAGGTAGCACTGCCCCGACATACACGACAGTCTCAACATTGACCATATCAAAAGCGCCCTCAATCTTCGGGACATAATAAAGTATAGCCAAAAGGACAAAAACAGCATTTACAAGGATATTGATGCGGTTCATGTTAATCTGAAGTTTGCGTTTTTTGTACTTTAACATGGCAAATACCGGGATAATCACCCCTAATGCAGCGAGAATAATGAGAGGCAGGGTGAAAGATGACCCGAACACTCCGGCCACCACCTGATTCTTTACAGCATAAGTGTATAGGCTGATGCTTCCTTCACCATAACTAATGATTGTCAATGGAATAAAAAACAACAATCCGCTAACTATTGCGGATAATAACATAAATAACGACTGTATCCTCTGTATCATCAATAAAAAATTTTTGCAAAAATAATAAAAAAATGCTTGCAGTTCGAAAAAAATAGTATTTTTGCAGTGTCAAATGAACAACGGAAATATTATGTTGTTCCTTGAGCGAGAACGTTCCTGTTCTGCAATAATCAATAAAGTTCCTTATTTAAATCAGTCTTTAGGACAATTTGAAATCTATGTATGATATTTTTGAATTAAACGACATGTCTTTTGCCGAGATAAGAGAAATAGCGATGAAACTCGGTTTGGAAAGTACAAATGTTGAGAAAGAGCATCTTATTTATAATATCATAAATAAGTTAGAAAGTGGATATGAGGAGAAGTTAGAGGAAGGGAATGAGGAGAAGAAAGAAGAAGTGCCGGAAGTTGAGAACAAACCTAAAGGCCGACCTGGAAGGAAAAAGAAGATAGCCACCACAAATTCAGATACTCTTGATGAGAATAAAGATATTACTGTTCCAGAACCAGAGACAAAAGACGAGACGCCGGAGGTTGTGCCTGATGAAAAAGAGGCAGCAGCTGTTGTCGAGGCACCAAAGCGCGCAAAACGTCCAAGGATAGGCGATAGGACTAACGTAGTAAAAACCGTAATAAACTCTACAGAAAGCGACAAGCCGGGTCAACGCGTCTCTTATCCGAAGCCACGCCCGGCGTCAACGGAACATGAGCCAAAGCCGATGATAGAGATAAAGCCAGAAAGTTCTGGCAACGAACAGATTGAGCCTGTCGTACAACATATAGAGCAGACCCCTGTCGTAGTTGAGGAGAGACAGCCGGTTTACGAGACGAAAATACAGAGGAGGGAGAGCGACGACAATACGGCCGCAAACCAGCACATTAGCCAGCCCACCGCCGCCCCACAGAAACGTGACGAACTCATCTCCGAGTTCGACGGCGTAGTACAAGCAGAAGGCGTACTCGAAATTATGACTGACGGATACGGATTCTTACGCTCCGCCGACTACAACTACCTAAACTCCCCTGACGACATCTACGTTTCCCAATCACAGATTAAGTTATTCGGGCTCAAGACCGGCGACACTGTATTAGGAATGATACGCCCACCAAAGAACGGAGAGAAATATTTCCCATTAGTAAAGGTTGACAAGATAAACGGGCGCAACCCGGAAGAAGTGAGAGACCGTATCCCATTCGACTACCTCACCCCTCTGTTCCCAAACGAGAAGTTCAAAATCACCGGACATAAAGGATGCACCATCTCCACAAGGATTATGGACCTGTTCGCTCCAATAGGCAAAGGTCAGAGAGGTCTTATCGTAGCCCAGCCGAAGACAGGAAAGACAGTGTTACTCAAAGAGGTAGCAAACGCCATAGCAGCAAATCACCCGGAAGCATACCTTATCATCCTCCTTATTGACGAACGTCCTGAAGAGGTGACAGATATGGCAAGAAGCGTGAAGGCCGAGGTCATCTCGTCAACATTCGACGAGCCCGCCGACAAACATGTGAAAATCGCTAACATAGTGTTAGAGAAAGCCAAACGCCTCACCGAATGCGGTCACGACGTTGTCATTCTCCTTGACTCTATCACACGACTTGCCCGCGCCTACAACACAGTGTCACCAGCATCAGGAAAGGTGCTATCTGGTGGTGTCGAGGCTAACGCACTCCAGAAACCAAAACGCTTCTTCGGAGCAGCAAGAAAAATAGAAAACGGCGGCTCACTAACAATTCTCGCAACCGCCCTTATCGACACAGGCTCAAAGATGGACGAGGTAATATTCGAGGAATTCAAGGGAACAGGAAATATGGAACTCCAACTCGACCGCCGTCTCTCGAACAAACGAATCTACCCGGCAATAGACATCATCTCATCTGGAACACGACGCGACGACCTGCTCGTTGACGAACGCACCCTGTCTCGCGTCTGGGCTCTGCGTAACCATTTCGCTGACATGACACCAGTCGAGACAATGGAATTCCTTAAAGACAGGATTTCTAAGACAATGTCTAACGAAGAATTCTTATCCACTATCGATAAATAATTGTAAATCATACTTTTAAAACAGGACATCATCTCGATAGTCCTGTTTTTTAATGCAACATAAAGACAATACCGTGTTAAAATATATTTACAAATCTAAGTTAGGCGATATTGAAATCTTCGTAAATGAAGATTATTTGTTCGCATTATTCTTCTCAGATTCTAATACTTTTGACACCACACTAATAAAAAATCACGAAACAATTTCCAACAACAGCATCAAGCCATCTGTTCTGACAGAGACAATACATTATCTCGATAATTATTTCAACGGGGAAGCCGTAAATAAAACACCGAAGATAAAGACCTTCGGAAGCTTCTTCCAAGAAAAAGTATGGGAAATATTAAAATCCATCCCTTTGGGTAAAACAATGACATACAATGAATTATCAAAAGAATTAGAGAAGCAGGGAATACCGTCATGCCCTCAAGCCGTTGGTAATGCCGTCAAAAGGAACCCCGTCTCTATTATCATACCTTGCCACAGGGTAATAGGAACAAAAGGACAGCTCACAGGATACGCAGGCGGAATAGAACGAAAAACTCAACTTCTTGAAATAGAAGGATTATCCATCCGTTCCGGAAGAATTATTAGTTAAACTCAAAAATATTAAAATGTTCGCTAAAACAAAGAAGTTCATAAAAGACAAAGTCGTCAATAATCAGAAAGCAAAAGACAAACTTTACACAATCATCTTCGAATCAGACACAAAGTCAGGGAAGGCCTTCGATGTGATACTTATCTTCATGATTATCACAAGCGTACTTGTTCTTGTCATCGACAGTAAGAACATTCCATCTTGGCTTAATAAGGTGTTCGGGGTGATGGAATACACATTCACTATTTTCTTTACAATAGAATACATCTTAAGGCTTTATTGCTCTCCGCAACCAAAGAAATACGCATTCAGCCTATTCGGAATCATAGATTTTCTTTCAACATTCCCAATATATTTCAGTTTCATCTTCAAAGGCGCACGATTCTTCCTCGCACTGCGAATAATAAGAGTAATAAGGATTTTCAGAGTTTTCAAACTCTTCAACTTCCTGAATGAGGGACACAACCTCCTCTTGGCATTGAAAGACAGTATGCGGAAAATAGTGGTGTTCTTCCTGTTCATCGTAGTCATCGTCATCTCAATAGGGACACTGATGTACATAATAGAAAACAACCATCCCGACTCACAATTCGTTGATATTCCGACAAGTATATATTGGGCTATCGTTACAATGACCACTGTAGGATATGGCGACATCACACCAATAACACAGGTTGGGCGATTTCTCTCGGCGGTGGTGATGCTGATTGGCTACACTACCATTGCTGTCCCAACAGGAATCGTCTCTGTATCAATGGCTAAGACTTATAATAAAAAAAATCGCATTTGTCCAAAATGCCACAAGATAGAAGAAGATGATAACGCAAAATATTGCAGATATTGCGGAAGCCCTATTGATGAAGAGCAGGAGAATGAAAAAACCACCGACAAGACGACTGAGATTGAGCATTAACAAAATAGATTTTTTTTACCAACAATTAGCAAATTTTTAATATTTTTGCAAAAATAAGATTTTCTATGGGTCTAAACAAACTATTACAGTTCTTCGTAACAAAAGAGACGAAATTCTACCCTATTTATATGAAGCAGGCAGAGACCATACAGAATGCCAGCAAGTTATTGAGAGATATGGTCTTAACTGATGATGTTGAGGAACGTAAGATACTTGGGCGTCAGATAAAGAAAAACGAGACAGACGGAGACGAGCAGTTCAGGAAACTTTATCAGGAGTTGAACAACACCTTCATCACCCCGTTCGACAGAGAAGACGTGCATGATTTAGGCTCGAACATGGACGATTTCCTTGATGTGTTAGAAGACTGTTCAAAAGCAATTCTGATGTACCACCCAAAGAAACTCGACAAACAGATTCTTGAGATTGCCACTTATCTATATGAAAACAGCCAGCACATTCTTGAAATAACGAAGCGTCTCGACAGCATCTCCGAGAAATCCCACAAAATCATAGAGTTATGCGACAAGATAAAGCACAACGAGCATATTGTGGACGATATATACACAAACTATATCAGCCATTTGTTTGAGAGTCAGATTGACTATACCGAGTTGATAAAAGACAAGAACATCGCTGAGACGTTCGAGTTGGCGAGCGATGCTGCGAAGCAGGTTTCAGACACTTTCAGGACAATAATAATAAAGAATTCGTAATATGCTGACTATCATTGTCACCACATCATTCATTCTCGCACTCCTTATCACCTTCCTCAACGGGATGAACGACTCGGCGAACTCCATCTCCACAGTAATTGTGACGCATGTACTCTCCCCGAAAAAAGCGGTGCTGTGGGCGGTGTTATGGGAGATGATGGCATTCTTTCTATTGAAATTCAGTGTTGCAGAGACAATGGGAACAGGCATTGCACACGAGACATACATGACACCATACGTCGTTTTCTCGGCCTTGCTCGGCGCATTAATATGGCTTGCACTCTGCACATGGAAAGGCATGCCTATCTCCACTTCACAAGCCCTTATTGGTGGCATCATCGGCTCGGTATGGTTCGTGTACGGCAACGACGCGTTAGTAGGCACCGACATCTTCCTCATCCTTGCCTTCATCGTTATCGCACCACTCTTAGGCCTTATCGTAGGCTTCTTCCTCATGTGTATCATCATGAAGCTTTGTAAAAACATGAAGAAGAGAACCGTTGACACTCTTTTCCGAAGGCTTCAACTCGCCTCATCAGCAGCATTCAGCATCGGACATGGCGCAAACGACGCCCAGAAGACAATGGGTATCATAGCGATAATGATGTTTATGACACTCCAGAATCAAGAGGTCTCTGACAACTTAAGAAGCATTATCAATGTGTTTTATGACCAGTCAAAAGGGTTCTATATCCCTGATAACCTCGCGATATTGTGCTATCTGATAATGGCACTCGGAATAATTGTAGGTGGAAAACGTGTCATCAAAACCATTGGTCAGGACATTGCACGCATCGACCCAGCACGCGGTTTCTGTGCCGAGACATCTGGCGCATTAACATTGATTATCAGCTCCATTTTCGGCATCCCCGTCAGCTCATCACACACAATTTCCGGCTCAATAATTGGCGTTGGACTCACCAGCGGCATGAAGTCTGTACATTGGGATACCGCCAAACGTATCGTTATCGCTTGGATATGGACCATCCCCGCCCCTCTCATTATTTCCGGAATAATCAATCTGTTGATTAACAACTACCTGAATTAAGACCACATCCGTCTTAAATAAATGATATTGATAATAAACGCCTTACGCCTCTTCGCAGGCAAAATGTATCCATAATAACGGTAGTTTCCTGCTTCTATCCTCTTTTCTTTCTTAATATGAAAGCAAAATTCACATTTCATAAACAAACTTGTATAACTGATTTTTGTTTGTTAAGAAAAAAAGACTATGAAAGAAAAGATGTTTTGCTATCAATGTCAGGAGACAGCCAAAGGAACCGGCTGCACTGTAATAGGAGTTTGCGGTAAGAAAGCCAGCACATCAGCACTGATGGACATGCTGCTATTTGCTCTCCGAGGATTATGCGTCACTACAACAATTTTGCGCAAAAACAATATCAGTATTCCACAAGATATTGATAATCATATAAATGACTCCCTATTTTGCACAATCACGAACACAAATTTCGATGACGAAGACATTGGAAGGAAGATAAATCTCTCTTTCAAACTTCGAGACAAGATGATGATATTGGCAAAAGAGAACGGCTTAAACATACCACAAATTGACGAGACCACTTTAGATAAGAAGTCGGTAGAGGCGCTCTTGGAGACGGGAAAGATTGGGGTGTTAAGAAATGAGAATGCCGACTACCGCGCAGTCAAAGAGTTGATACTCTATGGTTTGAAAGGAATGGCAGCATACCTCGAACACGCCTACAGACTCGGATTTTCAAGCCCGGACTGCAACGCCTTTATCCAGAAAACAATATCAGATATTACTGCAAAAGACAAAGACATTGAGAAACTGACACAGATAGTATTAAAAACCGGGGAATTCGGATTAAGAGCCATGGCATTATTGGACCAAGCGAACACCATGGTTTACGGAACGCCTGAGATGACAGAAATAAACATTGGGGCAAAACAACGCCCCGGAATACTCGTCTCAGGACACGACCTTAAAGACCTGCATCAACTTTTGGAACAGACAAAAGGGAAAGGAATAGACGTCTATACTCATGGGGAGATGCTGCCAGCAAATACCTATCCGATGCTTAAGAAATATTCACATCTGGCGGGAAATTACGGCAACTCATGGTGGCGACAGAATGAGGAATTTGAGAGGTTCCACGGACCTATCCTCATGACAAGCAACTGCATAGTGCCGCCGAAACCTTCGTCAACATATCAAGACAAAATGTTTACCACCAACTCGGCGGCATATCCCGGATGCAAACACATCAAAGCCGACAATGATGGAAACAAAGATTTCTCTGAAATTATCGCTGTTGCAGAGAAATGCTCACCTCCAGAACCATTAGAAAACGGCAAAATAGTTGGTGGATTCTCCTACCGACAAGCGATGAGACTCTCAGATAAGATTGCCGACGCCATTAACAGTGGGGAAATACGAAAATTTGTTGTTATGGCAGGTTGCGATGGAAGGATGAAGAACAGAGAATATTACACAGAATTTGCTAAGGCACTGCCCCATGACACCGTGATTCTCACGGCAGGTTGTGCCAAATACCGATACAACAAACTCAACTTAGGGCAAATAGGCGACATACCGAGAGTGCTCGATTCGGGACAATGCAACGACTCATACTCCCTAATAATGATAGCTATGCAATTGAAGAAAAAGTTCAACCTACGGTGTATCAACGACTTACCAATAATATACAATATTGCATGGTATGAGCAGAAAGCCGTGATAGTGTTACTTTCCCTTCTATCGATAGGAATAAAAAACATTTATTTGGGGCCTACGCTACCTGCATTCATCTCACCAAACATATTAAATGTGTTAGTCAAACATTTCAATATCAGCACCATAACTGATGTACAAACCGACTTAGAAAAGATGGTGAAGTCATAGAACAAGCCGATGGACTTGTTGGAGGGGGCGAAACGATAATAGAACGGGTAGGCAAGGAACGTATCGAAAGTTCGTCCCTCTCCTATTTCTATCAAAAATGACAAAAATCAATTTCGGTTCAAGCCGGACAGACGGTGAGAAAGCTAATCAAACGACACGTAATCTGTTGTCTTTCAATAAAAAATATTATCTTCCTGTTAGGTCGTGGTATCTTCTTCTCGCAGTAAGATAAGTAATCTGCCGGTCAGTGATAGCGTTTTCAGCTTGAAGGAGCAGGGCATTAGCCTGAAGCACTTCTGCCAGCGTATTTAGACCAGCGTTATAATTTAGCGAGGCGATGCGATAGTTTTCCTTTGCCATTTCGAGAGCGGCATAATCTGAGTCGAGGAGGGCTTGAGCCTCAACCATCTGATTAAGAGCCTGTTCCTCTTGCAGCAGCATTTTACCAGTGAGGTCTTCCCTCATCAGTTCAGCCTGTTGTATCTTGATATCATGCTCTTTCAGCTTATGCGATATCTCCCACCATGCCGAGATTGGCACGCTGACTCTCGCAAAAAGGAGTCCGTTACCGCTGAATCCCTTATACACCATATTTCCATAAAACACAGTGGCACCGAATCCAACTGTCGGGAGAGCCTCACCGAGAGTCAGTTTCTTCCTAAGCACTTCAGCATCAATCTGCATTTGAAGTAGAGCCATTTCCGGACGGGAGAAATCCTCATTCTGTTCAAGGCTTTTGTCTTTTTCATTTTCAATAGTATCTTCAAGGATAATACCCTCTTCAGGATACTCAATGCCAATCTGATGGCACAGAAGTTTAGAGGCGAGAGTGATTCCGTTATTCAGTTTCAAGTTAAGTGCAATAAACTCATTACGTTTCAATGCCACTTGAAGAGCATCAGCCTTTGTAACAACGCCGGCATCAATGGCTGTCTTCACCATTTTATCAATAGAATCGACAGTAGAAAGAGCCTCCGTAATAGTCTTGACCTTCATTTGCAGTCCGAGCACGAGGTAATAAGACGACTCCACACTCTCGATAATGTCCCGTTCAGAGACGTGAGCCTTCAACTCAGCGGCTTGGACACCAAGATTCGCAAGACGGTTTCCATTTACGATACGGCCGCCAGCATAAACAGGCTGCACCAGCATAGCATTGACAGAAGAACCATTTTGCATCATATCAATATTTGAAGGGATATCGGCATTCACTTCTTCACTATTCAATACATTAATAAGTTCTTGAATGAAAGAGCTGAACTCCTCAGAGCCGATATCGTCAACAGTAATCCTTATCAAAGGATTAAAAGCATAGAAAGCAGAATACGATGCTGACACCTGCGGGAAATATTTTGTAAATATCTGAGCCTTAACCTGATGTGCTTTTTCAATCTCCAACTTATTCATCTTCAGCTCTGCATTATTAGCTTTAGCAAGGGCGAAGCAGGAGTCGAGAGAGAGCACTACAGGATTTTGAGCTGAAGCACCAAAAGCGATGAATGCAATAAAACACAGCAACAACAATTTTCTCATAACCATCATTTTGCCAACCTATTTTTTTTATTTTGTTTTGCTAACCGCAAGTCTCTCAGATGGAGGACTTTCAAGATAGCGCGTCCGATTTTTTTACCAATATTCTTTTCACGTTCGCCCTCATCGAAAGCGAGGCAATAAGCCACAGGAAGTACTGTCACGACAAGAGGGAAAGTGATAAGAGTGCCGAAGCATATTACGACACCCATTGGTTCCCAGAGCATTGTTTTAGCGAGAATCATTGGGATGACGCCAAGGGCTGTTGTAGCAGAAGTCAAGAAGATAGGGCGCATACGTCGCAAACCGGCTTCAAAGGCCGCCTCGTGTACCGAGACACGGTTTTTAGAGCGAAGTTCTGCCGCATAATCGTACATGATAATCGCATTTCGAACAATGATACCGATAAGGGAGATAACGCCGAGGATAGCGGTTAGCGACAGGTCGAGGTCGAACAGCCATAGGCCTAAGGTCGCGCCGAAGATACAGAGGACTGACACAGAAAGAGACAGTATTGAAATACCGATTTTCCCGAAATGAAGGATGAGTATGAAGAACATCACAACGATAGCGGCCAACAGCGACAAGATGATAGAGGGCAGCGTGTCTTTAGTAACAGCTATCGAGCCGCCCGGCTGCCAGCTCACGCCTTCTGGAAGTTCCATAGAATCAAGATATTCGGCGATTTTCTTATATTCCTTAATCTGTCCAGCATTAGGCATGACATCAGCGGCAACAGTAATAGTCCTTAACCCGTTGCGGTGTGTCTTCTTGTTATGTATGAATGAGGGGTGAAGAGTTGCCACTTGTCGCAGCGGAACCCAGACGCCCGGCTTCATTGTAGGCACCAGCATATCGCCTACTGACTCAAAATCAATATCATGAGCTCCTTCGGTATATATTGTCGTAGGAATATTGTAGTTCTCATTCCACATTGACATCATTTTATTTCCCGAAAGGGCAGATGAGAGATAAGCTGACAATATAGCTTGTGTGACACCGAGGCGGCAGGCCTCATCAACGTTCAACTCCACCTCGATTATCAGTTCCGTCTCGTCATAATCGGAATGAACATAGAACAGGTTAGGGTTATTTTTCATGAAGGCGATGAGAGAGTCCTTCACGGGCTCCATATCCTCATACCGGTCTGCCGTAAGATAAATCTCGATTGGTGCGTTCACCACCTCGTAGTTCATCTGTTTGAAACGAATCTGCGCACAAGGGAAGATATTTTCATATTTCTGGGAATACTCTTCCATCATCTCTTTCGTGGCAGCCTCCGATTTTGTCTTCACTATAAACTGAGAATAAGATTTGGAAGGCATTGGTTCTGGAGCGTATGTCATGTGGAAACGGGGAGATGACATTCCAATAAAGGAAGTGATGGACTCAACCCTGTCGTCAGTCATCAGCAGATTAGAGAGAGAGTCGGCGACAGCTGAAGTTTGTTCAACAGAGCTACCGGCAGCGAGATGAATCTCAACGGCGAAACTGTCACGCTCCGCCTTCGGAAGCATCTGAATGTTAATCTTTGTAAACAAAAAGCAGCCAAGGAGCACAATTATCAGTGAAAAAAGAATAGTACCTCTTTTATATTTGAAACAAAACTGAAGAAGTATCTTGTAACCGTATTGCAGAGCATTAAAGAACTTCGTCTGAATCTTTTCAAGTAGAGATTGATTATCAGGGTTGGAGCGGTTGATAACCCTTGCTGACAGGTATGGGATGACCCAAATGGCGTACAAGAAGGAGCAAGCGAGGGTGATAAATATCGCCCAAGGGAACAGCTTGATAAAGTCGCCCATCAGGGTTCCTTTCATTATTCCGACCATTGGGAAGAACATAAACGATATGGAGCAAGTGGCGATAAGCATTGACACCATAAGGTTCTTTGTTGATACGGCGGCCGAATACCAACGCGAGTGTCCCTCATTCAGCATGTCGGTATAACCGTCTATTACCACCACCGAGTCGTCAACAATCATTCCAAGGACAACGATAAGGGCTGCAAGCGTAACTGTATTAAGTTCAAAACCAAGAAGATACATTATTGCCCATGCTGCAGCTATACAAACCGGCACTGATGTTGACGACACCAAGGCGGTGCGAAGTGGGAACAACATCAACATCACAACAATAACTATTATCACCGCCTCGATAAGGTCCATGATGAACGACCTGACGGATTTATTGACGACATCAGGCTGGTCGGTGATACGATGAACCTTGATGTCAGGAGGCACAGTAGCCAAGAAGGCGTCAATCTCTTCATCGACCTCTTTTCCGAAGGCGACGATATTATTTCCCGGACGCATTGACATTGAAAAAATCAGGCACCGGTGGTTTGACACGTTTTCATCAGAGTATTGGATAAAGCTCGATGATTCTTGGTATCGTCTCTCAAGTCGAGCCACATCACGAAGCCTAAGCACCTGTCCGGTAATAGGGTCAGAATAGACTATTATCTCCGACAGGTCGAAGATATTATTATAGGGCACATTGACATGAACAACGGCCTCACCTTCGTAGTTGTCTGCCTTACCTGAAATAGTGCGGAGGCTGTGAACAGCGAGTTGGGAAGAAATCATCGATGGGGAGACGGCATATTGCGACAATTTCACAGGGTCGAGGAAAATGGCAATCTCCTCTGTCTCCTCCCCTACTACTTTAATGTTTCCCATAGTCGTTATTGTACGAAGGCGTGCCGACAGTTTGTCAGCGAACTCCGCCAGCTCTCTTGATGTACGTTGGTCGCTCTCGATGGCGAGCAGCAATGAAGAAGCATCGCCAAAATCATCTATCACCGCGGTGGCGAGAACACCTTTCGGAAGGCTCGTCTTCTGGAAAAGAGAAAGACCATCCCTCATCCTCACCCAAGTCATCTTCGAATCTTTCACATCGTTATTCAGCGACACAAAGGCGAGCATCATCCCATCTTGAGAGAAAGAATATGTTTTTTTCTTGTTGACATCACCAAAAGTGAAGATGAACTGCTCTACTTTTCCTGCCACTCTCTCCTCTATCTCGGACGCCGTCGCTCCTGGATATATCACAGCCACAACGCCTTGGCGAATCGTAACGTCAGGGAACTCGTTCTTCTTCAGTTTCGGGAGGGCAATAAATCCAAAAACGACAATTATTATGAGAAAAAACAACACAATGTTATTATTCCTCATCGCTTTTTCAATAATATCTCTTTTTCGTGCCATAAGAATCAGGAATTAATCATTAATATGACACCTTAGCACCATTATACAGTTTCTGATAGCCGGCAGTAACGATTGTATCTCCATGATTCAGACCGCTTTTCACTATTACGCCGTTTTTCACGAAGTCGCTTGGAACAATGTTACGCCTGAACGTCTTACCATTTTCCACCACCCAAACTGCTATGCCATCTGCAACAGTCTGAACACATGACGACGGAATAACTATCCCGCTCAAAGCCGTAGCTGTCATTCTGATTTTAGCCACCATGCCAGGAAGGATTTCCTTAGCATTATCAGAAACAACACGTGTCTTTACATCGTAGGTATGGCCAAAAGGATTTGCGACGATAGATTTGTCAACTACTTCAAGCTCAATATTTTTCAATCCTAAAGAAGGAATATCAGCAAAGGCGACGTCACCTTTCTTTACAAATTGTATTTCTCTTTCCGGGACTGAGAACTCGACATTCATCTTTCTTAGGTCTATTATCCTACAGAAAGTCCGCATTGGCGATACATTTTCTCCAACGAGATGTTTATCCATGCTGATTACTCCATCTTGCGAGGCATATAAAGTACACTGTTCCAGATGTTTACGAGTTGAAATCTCCGACTGTCGTGCCTTTTCGAGGTCTGTCTCCATCTGTACCCAGCGCACCTCACTGATGCCTCCGTCATCATAAACCTTCTTTAACCGCTCATATCCGTCTTGTGCCTGGCGTAAGGTCGCAAGAGCTGTCTCGTGAAGGCTTTTTGCCGAAGTATCATCAACTTTTGCGATAATATCTCCTTGGCGAACAGCTTGTCCATTATGGACATATAGCTCCACAAGCGTGCCACCATAAACAAATACCAAAGGTATCTCCACCTCGCTACTCACTGCACCCACGTAATTTCGATAGACCTCCTCAGACGTCTGTCCAACAACCTCATATTCAATGGGTATGACACTGTAACAATTTTGTTTCTGCTCTTTTCTTTCTTCACAACCAAGCAAAAGTAATAACAAAGGAAATAATAGTATTTTATTTCGCATATTTTAAATTTTTTGCAAAAGTAGGAAAAAGGAGAAAAACGTCAAAGAGAAAAAATAAAAATTTCATATAGAAAAATCTATATTACGTTCTTTATCATGAAAAGGGGAAAACAAGCGTATTTTAAGAAGTAAAAAGATTAAAAATCAATAGGATAGCGCAAAGAAAAAAAGGAGGCACCCCCAAAAAAGATGTCTCCCTTTACAAATATGAATTACAAGATTATTTTTCCAAGTTATATAAGATGAACGAATAAATATCCGATTGCTCTTCAATAACTTTTGTCATAGGTTTTCCTGCGCCGTGACCTGCCTTGGAGTCGATGCGGATGATTTTCGGTTCAGGTCCGGTCTGTGAAGCCTGTAGTGTTGCGGCATATTTGAAAGAGTGTGCCGGCACGACGCGGTCGTCATGGTCAGCGGTAGTGACCATAATGGCGGGATACTTCACGTCAGCACCATTTTTGATATTATGAAGTGGCGAGTAGGCATAGAGAGCCTCAAACATCTCTTTACTGTCGGCACTTGTACCATAATCAGGAGCCCAATTCCAGCCTATTGTGAAAAGGTGATAACGAAGCATGTCCATAACACCCACTTGAGGAATAGCCACTCTGAACAAGTCTGGGCGTTGGTTTACACAGGCACCGATAAGAAGTCCGCCGTTAGAGCCACCCATGATGGCAAGATAATCAGGAGAGGTATAATTGTTGTTCACGAGATACTCACCTGCCGAGATAAAGTCATCAAACACATTCTGTTTCTGCAACTTAGTGCCGGCGATATGCCATTCCTCACCATATTCGTTGCCACCTCGAAGGTTAGCTTGTGCATAGATTCCACCTTTTTCGAGGAAAGGAAGCCGCATAGTTGAGAAACCGGGGTTGAGGGTGATATTGAATCCGCCGTAGCCATAAAGCAAAGTAGGATTCTTACCGTCACGGACAAGACCTTTCTTATAAGTCAAGAACATTGGCACTTGTGTCCCGTCCTTGCTTGTCACGAAGACCTGTTCGGTGATATAGTCTTCAGGATTGAATTTCACATCAGGAGAGCGGAACACCTTTGATGTATTCTTCTCAATATCATAGGTGTATATTGTTGTCGGGAAAGTGAATGATGTGAAGGAATAGAACACTTCCGGCTCATCATAGCTGCAACTAAATCCAACAGCACCGAATGTAGGGAACGCTATCTCATGAAGCATTGTGCCATCGAGATTATAAACATAGGAGTGATTAGAAGCGTCTTGGTCATAAGTGACAATCATTTTGCCAGCAGCCAATTGAGCGGAGGTGATGACATTATCCGACTCAGGGACAAGCACATTCCAGTTCTCAACGCCGGCTTTTGCAAGGTTATCAACACTTACGTAACAGATTTTTCCCTTAGGGGCATTGTAATTAGTAAAGACGTACATGACATTGTCTATCACATCAATTGGAGAATAAGTGTAGTCCATATTTTCAGCGAGAGGAATAAACTTCCCATCAGGGTCAAGCATATCGCGGATAAAGAGAGTATGACCAGAGGCCTGACCGCTCTCTGTCAGGAACATAAATCGCTCATCGTCAGTGAGGAACACGCTATGGAAATAACGAGGCTGTGCAGGATTCTCATAAAACAGCTTGTCATTTTCTTGGCTGTCACCAATCTTATGATAATAGATTTTATGGTTTTCATTAATATTTGAGAACTCTTTTCCTTCCTCTGGCTTGTCATAGGCGGAATAGAAGAATCCGTCTTTGTACCAAGCAGCGCCGGTGAACTTGGCCCACTCCACATGGTCAGGGAGGAGCTCCTTAGTCTCCACATCAAGCACAAAAATCTCACTCCAGTCGGAGCCACTTCTTTGAATCAGGTAGGCAAGATATTTTCCGTCATTAGATAGGCTGATACCTGTAAGTGAGACAGTGCCGTCATCTGAAAGCTTGTTTGGGTCGAGGAGCACTTCCGGTTCGCCCCCGTTCACATCTTGAACATAGAACACGCTTTGGTTCTGAAGTCCGTCATTCTTGCTGTAGAAATACTTTCCGAACTTCTTTGACGGCATGCCATACTTCTCATAATCAGCGAGTTCTGTCATTCTATCCTTTATCTCGTTTCTGAACGGGATATGACTGAGATAGTCGTTTGTAACGGCGCGCTGTGCTTCGACCCATGCCAAGGTGGCAGCTGATGTGTCATTCTCGAGCCATCGGTACGGATCAGCGACCTTTGTCCCAAAATAATCATCTGCCACATCTTCATCTCGATGGGCAACAGGATACTCTTTCACAGTATAGCGAGTATCACAGGAAGATAATAATAAAATGCTTCCCATAACAAATAATGATAACTTTAACCTTTTCATGATAAAAATTTTTGCAAATATAATACTTTTAATGAGAGGGAGCAATTTTACAATTAAAAAAAGAGACGCCCGAGAGCGTCTCCTAAATCATTATTTTTGATAAAAATATTATTTCACAACGACTTTCTGTGTAAGTGAACCGTTTGCACCGTTCAATTTCACGAAATAGACACCTGAGTTAAATTCTTTAACATCAATGTTAAGAGAATTTTCGATTTCTGATGAGAAGACGACCTTTCCTGTAATGTCAACCATCTCAACTGATTGGTAGTCAGCAGCTTCAATTGTGATAACATCTGTTGCAGGGTTAGGGAACACAACAACGTTTGAGTTTTCGATTTCCTCTGCTGAATCGAAAATGTCGATATAGCTGTATTCATAATTGGTGATGAATTGGAGTGTGCCTTGTTCGTCGGCTGCCCAATACTCGTCATTAATCAAGACATTGTAGTTTGTGTGGAAGATTGGCCAATCGTTCTCAGGGTTCTCAACAGGAACGAGGTCTGAATAGAGCATTGTCTCATCGTATGTGTAAACATGTCTTTCTGTAAGAGCTCCATCTGAATAAGTCTCAGCCTTTGTGATGTTGTTATTGCTGTCGCGTGTGTAGATATTACGTGTTGTCTCTACCAATGGACCGCCATCTGTGGCAGCGTTATAGTCGTAACGTTCAATAAGATAGCCATCAGCATTGTAGTTGCAGACAACTCTCCATGAATCGACGAGTTGGTTCAATACGAAGCTATACTGCTGACCATTTTCCTCAAGCATGTGATGGTTGTTGTCATAAACGCGATCTGCCTTCTGGAAAAGCATGTTGAAGAAATCAAGCTCGAAATAGTTCAAATCACCATCTTCATTATAGTAATAGGTGTATGTTCCGCCAAGCTCGAATACTTCACCAAAATGGTTGTAATTCTTACGGGTAATGCGCTGATTCAGCTCATTGTATGTATAATCACAATAGTTTGCATAGTACCAGTCACCTTGTAAAATCTGATATGCTGATAATCTTGTGATATTTCTGTTTGCATCGTATGTCATACTATCTCTAACATACCATTCTTCACCAGCTTTCTGCTCTGTATAAGTTGCAATTAAGAGATTGTTCTCATCGTATGAGTACTCCTTGACTTCTAAGTCATCTTCCGAGCGTACCCATCCAATGTGGTATTTGTAGCTTTGAGCAAAAGAGACACTAACAAGTGCCGTCATGATTAATGTAAAGAATAACTTCTTCATAAAACTTGAATTTTGTTAATTTAATTTGTTTTGTTTAACTTAATTTGCTTGCAAAGATACACTTTTTCTAAAGAAAAAAGCCATTTTAGCAATTTTATTTTTTTTCAAATTAATATTTCCGAAGTCTTTTGTCTTACAATGCTATAAAAAAAGAATTTACAAGTTATGATATGTTATCTTTCTTCCTTATTGATGGAAAATACATAAATTTCCTCGTTTCTACGACTCGTTTCTATCTTGAAAAGTCATTTCCACAGTGCCATTTCAGTCCATCTATTCCGACACCCTATCTATATATTAATAGGTGTATCCATGATTTGTTTAACTTTTTTTAACAATAAAAAAAAGATTATTTTGAACCATCTGCCTACGAAAACGTTTTCAAGGAAAAGACAAACAACATGAGAACAATTTTCATATTATACCTTATGTCGAACATTCACGGCATAGGAGCGGCTGACAGCTTGACAGGCTTTGAGTTAGAGCGATATTTAGGGAAGTGGTACGAGATTGCGCGGTTTGACCATCGTTTTGAAAGAGGAATGCAAAAGACGACAGCCGAATACACGCTGATGCCCGACGGAAGTATAAAAGTGACAAACAGCGGCTACCGCGACGGTGTGTATCATCAATCCGAAGGCAAGGCTAAGACTACGAACACCCCCGGACTGCTCAAAGTGTCTTTCTTCTGGTTTTTCTACTCAGACTATAGAATCTTGGCCTTAGACAATGATTATCAATATGCTTTGATAGGCAGCAAATCGAAAGACTATCTATGGATATTATCGAGGAACCCAATTATTGACGAAGGCTCTTTAGAAGAAATCCTTACTATCGCCAATGGTCTCGGATACGACACCGACAAACTAATATGGGTGGAGCAGTGAAAAAGAATCCCGTTCTAAAATCACAAATCATTATATATCAATCATTTAACAAAATAGACATATTTGATTTGTGAAAGTCCATTATTTGAAATCAGCATTATTTTTCTCATTCCCAGACTATTGAGCACAGACATCTGAACACCTTTCAATTAGAATGTTTTGCGGAAAGGGGAAGACAGTGAATGTCAGAAAAAAAAGAGGATGCGCAATAAAAATTTGCATCCTCTACAAAAATAACACAAATTATATATTATCTCTTACCTTTCATTATCTCAACAAAAGGATTATAATAGTTTTCACCCTTAGAAGTAACACCTTCGAGGCCCTTACCGCCGTTCTTTGGACGTTTCACGTCACCGAAGATACCTTTCTCAAGAGCAGTGAACAGGCCTTCCTTGTTTATCTCTTCAAGGAGCTCTATTGTGTTGTTCAGCACAAGTTTCGCACGTTCTCTACAGATACCACCCTCTTTGAACTCCATTTCGTCACCAATACTGTGCATATTGTTGAAGATATATTTAGCATTTTCAATTGAGAGATAGCGGTCGCTCATGAAAGGAGTGTGGATCGCTTCTGTTGGCATACCAAGAAGCTGGATACCTTGGTGGGTCCAGATGCCAATCATGTTAAACAGGGCGTCTTGGATATGGCCGCGGAAGATGTTGCCGGTCATGAACTTAGTAGGGGGCATATACTTAAGAGTAGCCTTTGGGAATATTTCGCGAGTCATCTGAGCTTGAGCGAGTTCGAGAAGGAATCCGTCTTTTAGCATAGGGTCCATTTCGAAGGCGTGTCCAAGACCCATCTGTTCTTCAGTGAGGCCAGCACATAGTGCGAGTTGTTCATTAATAAGGTCAGAGGCGAGGACGGTATGAGCGGCTTCGACAGCGTCGGCGGTTGTGAGGTAGTTATCCTCACCTGTGTTGATAATCACTCCGGCGAATCCATTGATAATACGTGACATATATTGGTCAATCAAGGTACGCTGCATATTGATGTCGCGGAACAGGATACCGTAAAGGGCGTCATTCAGCATGACATCGAGGCCTTCGAAGGCGCCCATGACAGCGATTTCGGGCATACAAAGGCCAGAGCAGTAGTTGCAGAGGCGGATATAGCGGCCGAGTTCTTCGCCCACCTCGTCCAATGCTTTACGCATGATGCGGAAGTTCTCCTGCGTCGCGAAGGTACCTCCAAACCCTTCTGTTGTAGCACCATAAGGCACATAGTCAAGCAAGCTCTGTCCCGTGGTGCGGATAACAGCGATGACGTCAGCACCTTGGCGTGCACCTGCTTGAGCCTGAATGACATCCTCGTAGATGTTTCCGGTAGCCACGATGATATAAAGGTAAGGCTTCGGACCTTCGCCTATGGTGTTCAGATAATGGTCACGGCGGTCATGGCGGGCGCGGATACGGTTAACATTCTCATCGACAACAGGCTGGAGTGTCTCTGCAATACGTTTACGGTCCCTTGTGACGACCTTAGTGATGTCAAGCTTATTCTCTGCCACTTGCTCTGCTATCTGCTGAGGAGTTAATCCCGTCTGAATCATTGCGTTAGCGATGAAGAACAGTGCGCCTTCGCTCAACACGCCCTTTTCCTTCAGAGTGTCAACCACCACATTCGGAAGCGGGACTTGGTTAGCATCTACACCATCGATACCCATCAGTCGGCATAATGTACGCTCCACTGCAACCGTGGTGTATTGTTCAACGAAACCTTGCACTTGGTCGGCAATGTTCTTCGCCAACTGGCGAGCCTGTGCGACCTTGTTAAAATCAAGTCCTAATTTACTATTCATGGTTATTATCTGTTTATAATTTCTCTAATAATATTCTAATTTATCGTTTGTCTTGACAGAGACTTTCTCGATTCAGCGAGCCATTCCTCGTCAACGCCCAAACTCTCTGCTATATTCAGTGCCTCGTGCGGCACCTCACCATTCATCACCTCCACCAGCTCATAATTCATCTTGCCATCTTCAAAACCCTTCACCCTCAGACAGCGATTATCATACGTATTTATATTATAATGAGTTACAATAACAAGGCTCATCTTCCTGTCCTGAAGAATCTTCACTAAAGCCGACACCAAGGCGGTTCCCTCGGTAGGATTCGTGGTTCGCGCCGGCTCGTCAACCAACGCCAAGAAGTCTTTCTCCGTCCTTGATGCCTTGACTATCTCATTGATATTCTTCATCTCTGCCGCAAACGACGACAACCCTTTATATATCGACTGCTCATCGGTGGTGCAAAGGAAGACTGCGTTCTGTAACATTATCTTGGCACTTTGGGCAGGAATGCCGAAACCCAATTGGAACAAATACTGGCAAAGGGCTATCGTCTTGATTACCACTGTCTTACCACCCATATTCGTTCCCATGATTATTGTTGGACGCTTCCCGAACCGAATGTTAACATTTTGGTAGTCCTCCCCCACTATCTCCTTAACTTCCGGGTTAAACAATCCAATATATGATGTTTCATCATCAGTTGCCAATTGTGGGAAACAGAATCCGAATTTTATCATTTGGAACACCTTAGCGATGTTCAAGTCGATGAGAGCCAACGACTTCTGCGCCAAAAAAATCTCATCAGCATATACAGATAGAGAGTAAGAAAGACGTGTGCGTATCTCGTCCTCTATTGCAGTAGCCTCGTTAAACAATGCCTCATCAAAATCATCCTTCACCTTCATCATCCTCCTAAGCTCAGAAAGCCTTTCAGAATAAGAGTCATAAATATAGAAAGTTGCAATCCTCATTCCGTCAGGGTCAAGGATATTAACCACCTCAGAGAGGTCAGGGACATCGGTGCACTGTTCCAAATGTAATTGTTTGATAATTTGTTGGACATCATACGACAGCAGTGCTAAATGCTTTATCTCGAACAGTTCGATATCATTTAGCACAATATGATTCCGCAGATTATTAATAGTACTCTTAATCTCTTTCAGATTACAGAGTTTATGTTGTAAAGTATTGATTGATAATTTATTCTCATCATCAGTAATGACATCGAAAAACCTTTTAATAACGCTGTATTGTCTTTCTATTGCCGCCCCATCAGTCATCAATTCCGATTCGAGCAGCATACGTCTGGTATAGCCCGAATGCAGGTCGAGGTTATCAATTACGAACTTGATGCCGCATGGCTGGTTTATAATATCCTTCAGTTGCATTAGTTTTTCATCAAATCATAAACCGGAAGGCCTATAGCTTCCGACAATGTGGAACAAAGTCTTTCAGAATCAAGTACAATGCCGTTTGGTGCTGTTGGGTTCACTGTCACGGCCAAGAGGTTGCTCTTCTGCATCACCCTTATTGTTCCGCCTCCATTAACGAAAGACCTGAATACGAGAGGTGAAACGAAGATCTTGGTGAAGTCAGAGACAACGATTTCAGTATTGGCGAACATACGTTTGCCACGGATATTTGTCAAGAACGAGTCGGTTAGTGCGCCGCTAAGGAACAGAGTTTTACAGTGTCCGATGCCTTCAGTGCATAGGTTGACCGACAGTGAGGATGCGACTTTTAGGTCATGCAGTACATCGTCATCGTCTATGGCCCATACGCCGTTATTTATAGACGAGAACTTCGCTATATTCTGCGGTGATGTAAGGTCTAAGTTTATCATTTCTACTACGAAGGCTGTTTTTTGGACCAAGTTGTTAATATTTGCTGACAATGCGGCACCTGTTGAAAGTATCATCGACTCACTTGTTGCGGGAGAGGCGAGGCTCATTCTGGAGAGTGCGCCGTCGATGAGGACGAGGTCTACGTCAAAGTTTCTATGCATAGACTCCTTCCACCGACGCAGTCCGAAGTTCGACGACGGGCCTGAGAGAAGCACCTTGCCTTTTGTCAATGCCTTTGCTGTGACAATCCTTCCGAGGGAGGAGTTCTCATCGCTTACATCGACAAGCTCAGAGACGAGTTTTCTCATCAGGTAGTGTTTCTCGCTTGTTGCGAAGAGGACGCCTTCTTTAACTGTAATCTCCGGTTTGGACGTCCGCGTCACCTGATCGGTTTTCTCGCCGTCTATACCTATTGAACTCACTACGACACGCATTCTATCGAGGGGCAGGCGATTTAGTACATAGTTGAGACACACTGTCTTACCTGTATTTTTCTCCAGCCCCACGATTGAACAGCTTCTATGACGAACAAGTTCATTAATAAAAGGCATATTCTATTTCGATAAAAATTTTTAGTCCAGATTCTCCGAATCCTTGTTAACAGTCTCATTATTACTCTCTTTATTATTCTCTTTCTTAGAAGAGAAGAGCCAGAAGAACACGAGGAACAGTATTGTGGTGATGACGGTTTCGATGATAGCCCACACAAAGATATTCGTAATCGTGAAGTTATTCTTATAAATAAAGGAGACTATTACATTAATAAGGTATATGAAGACCATGAAGATTAAGATAATCTTCCATCCCGGCATCTTGGAAAATTTTTTATCATTCATAGGGTATCAGCCTTTCTTTTGTCTTTCGTGACGATACAGATGAGCGGGTTCGATATTCATTTTCTCACCTTCGAGAAGTGTCAGCACGCCGTCAACAGGTTTGTTACGGTCAACGTCTTCAACTCTCTGGCTTTCGAGTTTCTTTTTAAGAGCCTGGCATTCAGGGCAATCGCATTCGCTGTGATATTCTGCCGGTTCTGTATAAGTGGTGATGACGCCTTCGAAGTTACGCAGGACGACTCTGCCGGGTGACTGTGAGATGACGTATTGAGGCATGACTGGGGTTTTCCCGCCGCCGCCCGGTGCATCGACCACGAAAGTAGGTACGCAGAATCCGGATGTATGTCCGCGGAGGCCCTCGATAATCTCAATACCTTTTGATACAGGAGTACGGAAATGTTCGAGGCCCATGGAGAGGTCGCACTGGTAAATATAATAAGGTCTCACGCGCATCTTGACGAGTTCGTGGACGAGGTTTCTCATCACGAAGACGCAGTCGTTGATGCCGCGGAGGAGGACGCTCTGGTTGCCGAGAGGCACGCCTGCATTAGCGAGTCTCTCGCAAGCGGCTGCCGATTCCGGTGTCACCTCATTAGGATGGTTGAAGTGGGTGTTGATCCATATCGGATGGTATTTCTTAAGCATCTCGCACAGCTCAGGAGTGATACGCTGAGGGCAGACCACCGGGGTACGGGTGCCGATACGCACTATCTCCACATGTTTTATCTTGCGGAGGCGGGAGATGATATATTCTAATTTCGCGTCGCTCACCATGAGGGCGTCGCCACCTGAGAGCAGGACGTCGCGCACGCACTCTGTTTTCTCGATATATTCGAGGGCTCTCTCCACGCGATCTACCGGTGACTCATCGTCTTTCTGTCCGGCGAAACGGCGGCGTGTGCAGTGACGGCAGTACATGGAGCACATGTCTGTGATAAGGAAGAGCACCCTGTCAGGGTAGCGGTGTGTCAGGCCAGGGACTGGAGAGTCCTCGTCCTCATGAAGAGGGTCGAGAAGGTCAGCCCTTGCGATATGTGTCTCCGCTGCTGTAGGGATACACTGGCGACGAACCGGGTCCTTCGGGTCATCAGGGTTGATAAGGCTCAGATAGTAAGGGGTGATAGCCATACGCAAGGTCTGGAGCGCGTTACGAACACCCTCTTCCTCCTCTGGTGTCAGTGTGATATATTTCTTCAGCTGGTCTAATGTCTCGATACGGTTTTTGACCTGCCATTTCCAGTCGTTCCACTGTGCGTCGGTAACTTCAGGAAACAATATTTTTCTTCTTGATTCGCCCATATAATATGTATTAAAGGAAGGAAGCCGGTCATTTGTGATGCCGACTCCCGTCATCAAATATTAAGCATAAAGTTCTTCGAAAATCTTACGGAGTTCCGGGCTCTCGCGGAGTTCCTGCAGGGTGAACTCAGCGTGTCCTTTTGTATATCCGTTACCCATGATCATGTTGACGTCTGCTCCGATACCTTCGGCGCCGAGTGAGGCCTTTGTGAAGCTTGTCGCCATTGAGAAGAAATAGACCACGCCGTCGTCCTTAGTGCACAGCACTGCGGTCATCTCGCAATCAGGGACGTTAACGCAGTTGATTGTCACGTCGGCCATCTTGCCGTTTGTGAGTTTGCTCACGAGTTCGTTCACCTCCACCGGTGTCATGCCTGCCACGCTCTCTACAACATCACAGAATCCGAGGTCCTTGATACGTTGTGTTGACTTAGGGCTGTTAGCGAGTCCGATGACCTTTCCTGTCACGCCCACGCGTTTCTTTGCCTCGTATGCGCAGAGCATTCCCGACTTACCGCCGGCTCCGAGGATAACCACATTCTGTCCGTATTGGCAGAGTTTTGCTGTCTGGGCTGGTGCGCCGGCGACGTCCAATGCTGACAGTGCGAGTTTCTCAGGCATGTCTGTTGGGATTTTTGCGTAGATGCCGCTCTCGAACAAGATAGCCTTTCCCTTGATGTCAACTTGATCGACCTCAGGTCTTATTTCCAATATCTCATCTATGCGGAGAGGGGTGAGTGACAATGATACGAGTGTTGCGATACGGTCGCCTTCTTGGAGGTCAATCTTTCCTTTAAGAGCGTCGCCAATCTTCTCGACTCTTCCGAGGAGCATGCCGCCTGAGCCTGTCCTGCGGTTGCGGTGTTTGCCTTGGAGCTCCACATTAAGGAACATCTCCTTTTTCACCTCTTCCATAATCTGCTCCTGTGTCGCGCCTTCTCCGGCCTGTGCCTTGGCATAGTTATGGATGTCGGTGAATGATGCCGAGTCGATATTCAATGTCTGGACATCGATAAGTATTTCGTTATCATAGATCTCGTCCATATTGTTATCGAGTTTGTTAGCTGGTTGTGGGAGAACGCCTTTAGGTTCGATCACTCGGTGTGTACCGTATTTATTTCCGTGTTTCTGCATTATTTTAT